>VOFJ01003142.1_pt1 | contig 19650 bp, 42 predicted proteins | sample 5384081 | NCBI WGS metagenome assembly VOFJ01 (sample SAMN12384729, study PRJNA508395) | human gut metagenome | isolation source: healthy gut I | host: Homo sapiens
TCAAATACTTCGTTTCAGTTACGTACTAATGCGAAACTCTTACAAGTCATAAAATTAAATTGTGAAAAATCAACAAAAAGACATGAAAGACATTGGGGAACCGCCGGTTCTTAGAAGGCAGGTGCGACTGCAAGTCGTGACTGGCTTCTTAGTACCGCTGCGAGTGACACATAGCGAGAGCGTGTCTTGAATGTTTTTGTTGATTTTTCACAATTCGAGATAGATTATAAAGCGTTTCGCAATCACCCATATCAACACTGCAGGAAAGTAAGGAGCATCAGATGGAAAACATAGAATACGTCAGACCACAGGATATCGAAAAACGAAGCTTTGCCATAATCTCAAAAGAGCTGGAGGAAAAAGGAATCGTTCTTCCAAAAGAGCAGGAGCTTGTGACGAAGAGAGCCATCCATGCCAGCGCAGATTTTGATTATGCAAAGACCATGACTTATTCCGCCCATGCGGTCGGGATTGCAAAAAACTGATACAAAATGGTGCAGAACATTGTCACCGATACAAACATGGCACTTGCCGGCGTGAATAAAAAAAGAACTGGCAAAATACGGAGGAAAGGCACACTGTTTTTATGGCTGAGGAAGAGGTGGCAAAGATTGCAAAAAGAGCGCGGTGTCACAAAGGGCAGCTGTGAGCATGGAAAAGCAAAGACAGATAGAAAAGCCGGTGATCTTTGCCATAGGCAATGCGCCGACAGCATTGATCGAATTATATGAAATGATAAAGAGTGGAAAATACCGCCCGGCATTTATTATCGGGGTTCCGGTTGGCTTTGTGAATGTGGAGGCTGCAAAGCGATCTGATTTTAAAAACGGATGTACCGTATATTATCAACCGAGGAAGAAAAGGTGGCAGTAACATTGCAGCGGCAATCTGCAATGCACTTTTATATGAACTTCGAGATGAAAATTAAATGTAAATTTAAGTAATAGATTCACTGGCCTGCTGAGTTGCCGTGCATACCATAAGAAAATCATGCAAGAGTGGGATGCATGATGCGATATGGATTTACAACAGGGAAGCTGTGCGGCGGTCGGTTTCAAAAAAGCAGCAAAGATATATGCTACTGACAGGAAAGTTAAAACAAAATATAACAATACAGACACCGAAAGGGATTCTGTTTCAAACAGAGATACTTGAAATTACAAGAAGTGAAACAGAAGTTACCTGCGCAGTACGAAAAGATGGTGGAGATGATCCCGATATTACATCCGGGACACTCATTTTTTTCCACAGTGCGTTTTGCAGATGGGGAGAAAAAATACCGGGGCAGAATAACAGACAATTTTCAGGCATTCATGTGAAAGCGATGCAGGAAAAAAAGGGCAGTCATTTGCATTGACGGTGGAAAGGGTGTTGGCAGAGTGACAAAACCCGGATTAGACCAGCCGGTCGGAAATGCAGCCATTAATCATGTGCCACGGGAGATGATCGAAAAAAAGAAGTGCAGGAGGTATGCGCATTGGCAGATTTCTCCGGAGAACTTCATATCACGATCTCGGTGCCCGACGGAGAACATTTGGCGGAGCAGACCTTCAATCCGAGACTTGGGATCGTCGGGGGAATTTCCATTTTGGGAACTTCCGGGATCGTAGAACCGATGAGCAGTCAGGCGCTTTCTTGATACGATCAAAGTGGAATTGAACCAGAAAAAAAAGGCAGAAGGTTATGGAATCGCCGCTGTTTCGCCCGGTAATTACGGGTTGGATTACATGAAAAAACATATGGTTACGACCTTGACCGGAGCGTAAAGTGCAGTAATTTTATCGGAGACACCATTGATATGGCGATCACCACTGGATTTGAAAAAATGCTGCCACAGGACATATCGGCAAGCTTGTGAAAGTGGCAGGAGGAATCATGAACACACATTCCAGAGAGGGAGACTGCCGTATGGAAGTGCTTGCCGCGCCTTCTGTGAGAAATCAGGTGCCTTATCCGGTTTTTAGAGGAAATCCTGCAATGTGTCACCACGGAAGAAGCAGTCAGGGAAACTGGATGCCTGTGGAAAAAAGATGCTGTGATGCAGGAGCCGCTGTCAAAAAATCATGTTTTATCTGAACAAACGGGCGGCAGGAAAAATGCAGATCGAGGTTATCCTTTACTCCAATGAATTTGGAGAGCTGGCAAAAAGTCCGCTGGAGCAGAGAAGTTTTTTTACAGGAATTGATGTGATTTATAGGAAAGGAAACAAAACAATGGTTTATTTTGTGGGAGCAGGACCTGGAGCAAAGAGATCTTATCACGGTACGTGGAATGCGTCTGTTAGAACAGGCGGATGTGGTGATTTACGTGGGTTCGCTTGTGAATCCGGAACTTTTATCTTATTGCAAAAAAGAGTGTGAGATACATAACAGTGCATACATGACCTTAGAAGAGGTACTCACTGTCATGGAAGAGGCGGAAAAACAAAAGCTTACGACAGTGCGGCTTCACACGGGGGGAACCGAGCATTTATGGAGCAGTGCGCGAACAGATGGATCTGCTGGATGAAAAAGGTATTTTGTATGAGAGCTGTCCGGGGAGTAAGTGCCTGTTTTGAGCGGCAGACTTTGTTAAATCTGGAATATACTTTACCGGAAGTATCCCAGTCATTGATCATTACCCGCATGGAAGGAAGAACCAAAGTGCCGGAGAGAGAGAGCATTGAGAGTTTTGCAGCACATCATGCTTCCATGGCAATCTATTTAAGTGCAGGAATGCTGGGAGAACTGGGCAGACGGCTGATCGCAGGCGGGTATGGGAAAGACACACCGGCAGCGATTGTATACAAGGCGACCTGGCCGGAGGAAGAAGCTTATCTGTGTACGGTGGAACAGTTAGAAGAGACGGCAAAAGCGCATGACATTACCAAAACAGCGCTGATCATCGTGGGAGATATTGTGGCACATCAGAATTATGGGAAATCCAGACTGTATGCGCCGGATTTTGAGACGGAATTTCGTAAGATAAAAAAAATCAAGGGAAAAAGAATGAATATCAGTATCCATTACGTTTACAGAGAACGGAACAAAACTTGCAGAAAAAAAAATCAGACAGGCTTTTGTGGGCACGAAAACGGAAGAAGCAAAAAAACTTGGATTATCGCTATCTGACTGGACAAGACAGCAGTTTGCAGAGAAAAATGCCATTGTTGTAATTGGAGCCTGTGGCATTGCAGTGCGCATGATCGCACCATTTGTGTCGGATAAGCTGAGTGACAGTCCGGTGGTTGTGGCAGACGAGGCAGGGACTTTTGTGATCCCACTGCTTTCCGGGCATATGGGAGGCGCCAATGAGCTCGCAGAACAGATTGCAGGGCAGATCGGCGGGATTCCGGTCATCACAACGGCAACTGATGTGAATCATACGTTTTCTGTGGATCTGTTTGCAAAAAAAATGTGGACTTTCCATTTATAACCGGGAGGGGATTGCAAAAGTCTCATCCAAAATACTGGATGGAAAAAACGCCGGATATTGTAATCTCATCGGAGAAAACAGACTTAGAGCAGCAGGGAGTACTCGGATTGCAGCCGAGAGAATATATTTTAGGAATTGGGCGCCGCAGGGGAAAAAGCTTTGAAGAACTGGATGCATTTATACAAAAGTGGCTGGATCACGCAGGCATTGAAAAAAGGCTTGTGCGCGGCAGCTTCCATTGATCTGAAAAAAAGAGGAGGAAGGCTTGTCGCGGTGGTGCATGGCAAACCGGATTCCGTTTTTAACCTATTCCGCGGAGGAGTTAAAACAGGTAAAGGGAGACTTTCAGGAGTCCTCCTTTGTAAAAGAAAAAGACAGGTGTGGACAATGTCTGCGAGAGCCATGCGCGATGAAAGCGGCAAACGAAGAAGGAACTTTTTTATTTTGCGGAAGCAGGCGGAAAATGGCATGACGATCGCAATTGTAAAATACGACTGGAAATTGGAAAGAGAGCTGGCAAAGGAGTACAGGATCGATGAGCAGTAAAATTTATATCGTGGGAATGGGATGGGAACCGGGGAAATGATGACTCCACAGGCAGATCATGCATTGTGCGGCGCCGATGTGATCGTCGGATATCCGGTGTATTTAAAATTATTAGGCGGTAAATATCGGGGAAAAAGAATTTTTTAGCCACACCGATGAAACAGGAGGTCAGACGCTGTGAGATGTGTTTTGAGGAAGCAGAAAAAAAGGAAAAACGGGTTGCGATGGTATGCAGTGGGGATGCAGGCGTGTATGGAATGGCATCCCTGCTCTATGAGATGTCGAAAAGCGCATCCGGGATGTGAACTTGAGGTGATCCCCGGGATCACAGCGGCAAACAGTGGGGGCGGCGGCGCTTGGAGCACCACTAAACCACGATTACTGCGTCATCAGCTTAAGTGATCTTATGACACCGTGGGAGATTATCGAAAAAAGGCTTGCGGCAGCGGCAGTGGGCGATTTTTGCATGGCGAGTTATAATCCATCCAGCCACCACAGGGCAGATTATCTCAAGAAGGCCTGTGACATTTTACAAAAAAAAACGGAGTGGAGCCGGAGAGAGCCTGCGGATATGTGGAAAATATCGGAAGAGAAAACACAGCCTGTGAAGTCTGCACACTCGCAGAATTGCGGGAGTGTCAGGTAAATATGTTTACAACGGTATTTATTGGAAATTCCAGAACAAAAATCATAGGTGGGAAACTTGTCACACCGAGAGGATATGTCTTTGCCGGATCCGGCGGTTTAAAGTATGCCGTATTTTAATTTGCATGTGACAATCGTGTAAACAGGAGAAAGAAATTCATGAATAGAATTGTAATTTTTTTTCAGGAACAACAGAAGGACGCATGTTAGCACAGACATTGTCTGAAAATGAAATCCACTGTATTGTTTCCGTGGCAACAGAATATGGTGAGAGCGTCATGCCGGAGATGGATGGAGTTACGGTTCATAAAGGCAGGATGGATCTGGAGGAAATGCAGAAGTTCATCGCACAGAGCGAGGTAGCAGCGGTGGTGGATGCAACGCATCCGTTTGGCAACGGCAGTTTCGGAAAACATCAGGGAAAGCCTGAAAAATACGGAGATTCCGTATATCAGGCTGCAGAGGGAGACTTCGGATATTGCATTAAATAAGGACACAATACAGGAAAATCGCTCAGATGTGATACTGTGCAGTGACGCCCCAGAATGTGCAGACTTCTTAAGCTTCACAGATGGAAACATCCTGCTCACGACCGGGAGCAAAGACCTTGCCACATACAGTCGGAAGGAAGCGTTAAAAAGACCGCCTGTTTGTCCGTGTATTGCCGGGATTGGAGAGCCTCTCGCTGTGTGAAAAGAACGGTATCTGTGGAAAACAGATCATTGCGATGCTGGGAACCCTTTTTCATTGGAGATGAACCGCGCACTGATCAGACAGTTTGATATAAAGTATCTGGTCACAAAGGAGAGTGGCAGAACCGGGGGATTTCTGGAAAAAAAAAAAGGCGCCGGGGCAGAAGGGATCACTGCCTGTGTGATCGGCAATCCGGAAAAAACAAAACAGTGGTGATACATTTACACAGGTGTGCAGAAAAATTTCTGAAATCACAGGAAAAACAATAAAAAACCAGATTGCCCTGATCGGAACCGGTATGGGAAATGCGCAGACGCTCACGATGGAAGCAGCAGAAAAAATCCGGGAAGCAGACTACATTTTTGGAGCAGAACGGTCGCTCCGGACAACAAAAAATGAGCAGGCAGTCCGTTATCCCTATTATCTTGCAGCGGATATTGTCCCAGAGCTGGACCGGTTATCCGGCTGCGGGGTAAAAGTGGTCATTCTTTTTTCCGGTGATACCGGTTTTTACAGCGGATGCGGGAAACTATATGAAACACTGAAGGGCAGAAGTGACAGCAGTGTGCGTATCTATCCCGGAATTTCATCGGTATCCTATTTTGCGGCATTGACCGGGTACAGTTATCAGGATGCGGCTGTTTTAAGTATCCATGGACACGGAGTGGAGACAGAGTGGGTCGGAAATCTGACAGAAACAATTCGTTTTTCTAAAAAACATTTTTGCTGATGTCCGGAAAAGAGGATGTGCAAAAAACTCGGCAGACTGTTACAGAAATATCATTTACAGATCTGTAAGGTACTTGCAGGTTTCCAGCTGTCCTACCCGCAGGAGAAAGTTTTGGCACTAACGCCGGAAGCATGTGAGCATGTGGAAGAAACCGGATTATATATATGTCTCATCCTAAATCCGGATGCAGAAAAAAAGGCAGTTACCTGTGGGATGCGGGATGAGGAATTTTGCGGGATAAAGTTCCGATGACGAAGGAAGAGATAAGAGCGTTGTCCATCTGCAAATTGCATTTAAAAGAGGATTCTGTCTGCTATGATATCGGAAGCGGAACAGGTTCTGTCGCAGTGGAGATCGCAAAAAGAAGTGGGCAGATCCAGGTTTTTGCGATAGAAAAAAAGCCTCTTGCACTGGAACTGATCCAGAAAAATATCGAGAAATTCGCTCTGCCGAACATTCAGGTAATCGCCGGTGAGGCACCGGACTGTCTTAAGACAGAAGAACGGAGTGAGCATCCGACACATGCGTTCATCGGTGGAAGCAGTGGCAGATTAAAAGAAATTTTAGATGTGCTATATGAAAAAAATCATGCAATGAGGATCGTGATCAACTGCATCAGTTTAGAGACAATCCGTGAACTGACATTGCTGGAAACAGACAGCCGTATCACGGATCTCGAGATCATTCAGGTGCAGGTATCCCGTGCAAAAACAATCGGCGGTTATCATCTGATGCAGGGAGAAAATCCAATCTACACCTGCTCTTTTTGATTTTACCGGGGAGGTATCTTAAATGGGAATGAAAATACCGAAAGTTATGATCGCCGCGGTAAAAAGCGGCAGTGGAAAGACAACCATCACATGTGCTTTTTTTAAAACAGTTATTATGCAGGAAAAAAACATCCGGTGTCCTTTAAGTGTGACCGGATTATATTGATCCGATGTTTCATGAACAGGTGTTAAAAAATTCCATCCAAAAAATCTGGATACATTTTTTTTCAGATGCATCACAGATACAGGCATTATATGAGATGGAACTGCCGGGACACGATATTGCAGTGTTAGAAGGGGTTATGGGACTTTACGATGGACTTGGCGGAATCAGGGAGGAGGGATCTTCCCTACCATCTGGCCAAGACGCTGGATGTCCCGGTTATTCTGGTAGTGGATGCGCATGGCATGGGAAAATCTGTAATTCCGCTCATTGCAGGATTCTTACAGTATGATGAGAAAAAGCTGATTAAAGGGGTTATCTTAAACCGGACAAGTAAAATGTTTTTGATACCATTGCGCCGCTGATCGAAGAAGAACTTGCGATAAAAAAAGCACTGGGATGCATTCCGAATGAAAAAAGAACTGACAATCGGCTCCAGACATCTGGGTCTGATCCTGCCGGAAGAAATGGAAGAACTGAATTTTCAGTTGGAAAAAGCCGGACAATTGCTGGAAAAATATGTGGATGTCGATGCGATGATCGGGATTGCAGAAAGTACTTTTGGGGAAAAAGAAGAAACAGTAACAGAAGAAGTAAAGCCGGAAGAAAAAGAAAATTTAGAAGAAAAAGCGTATTCTGGGAAAGTTACAATTTTTTCTCAGGCAATTTTCAGTGGAAACAAAAGAATTATATGACAGAGAGAACTCCGGTACAAATACAATACCGCGCCGCATCGCAGTGGCGAAAGACGAAGCGTTCTGTTTTTATTACCGTGACAACTTAAGAATGCTGGAACACTATGGAGCAGAGCTGGTATTTTTTTCACCGCTGCATGATGAAAAGCTTCCGGAAAACATTCATGGCTTACTGTTAGGCGGCGGTTATCCGGAATTATACGCTAAGCAGCTTTGAAGAAAATGAGAGCATGCGGAAATCAATCAAAGAAGCGTTGGAACAGCAGTTACCTTCCCTGGCAGAATGTGGGGGATTTATGTATCTGCATGACACGCTCACAGACAGGGAGGGAACAACTTATCAAATGGCAGGTGTGATCCCGGCAGAGTGTCAGTACACGGGAAAACTGGTACGTTTTGGTTATGTGGAAGTACAACTGCCGCAAGGGCTTACGGAGAAGGGAACAGCAGAAATGCCAGAGCCGGAAAAAAAATAAAGGCGCATGAGTTCCACTATTTCGACAGCACAGCGAATGGAGAGGATTGCATTGCCACAAAACCGGTGACCGGAAGAAGCTGGAAGTGCATTCATGCATCGGACGATCATTTCTGGGGCTTTCCACATCTGTATTATCCGTCAGATCCAAAGTTTGTGGAATGGTTTTTGGAAAGAACAGAAAAACACATTTGAGATTGCAAAAAAAAACATGGGTGTGCTAACATGGATAAGGCTTTTAGACCGCTATATCATTCATGCGGTGTGGAAGCGTAAAAAAATGACAGTTTCATAGAGAAGACAGTTGGTGCCAGCCGGTTTTGTTAAGACCAGACTGGTTAAAAAGGGAAACAGGTGTGGATTCCTGTACGATCTCGTCACTGTGATAAGGGAGTGCAGATTCTTTTTCCGCATGGAAAGCCACTGGTGCATGGCACTGGGAAGGCAGAATCTGTATGAGGATCTTTCAGCCAGGAAACCTGCCAATCGTCTGGTACAGGGAAATGAATTCCCAGATCACGTAGTAATTGGTCGTACTGTTTAGAGGGCTTTCTGACAAAAGCCTGATTTTCATTGACTTTTTACTCCGTTCAGGACATCTGACCGGAGTTTTTTTATTGTCTGTTTCCGTAAGGATTGGATAATAAATTTTTTCTTTGTGTACAGATCTCTATGAAGCAGAAGTAAATCACAAAGAGGAGAAAAAAATGAAGAAAAAAAAACACTTGCACTTGTTCTTGCGTTTACAATGACAGCAGCTCTTTTTACAGGTGCGGAAGTAAGAACGAGACAGAGACAACACAGCCACAGACAGAAACAGCTGCTGAGACAGAGAGTGAAGAGATCGATGATCAGACCGCAATAAGAGACGAAGTTGCAAAGCACTCATCGATGCCATCTATGTGCAGACAAGAAATGAGAACACAGATGAGCAGTGTGCGGCGAAGCAAAAAGCGGCATGGGACAAGCTGACAGATGCACAGAAGGAACTTGTAGAGGGAGAAAATGCTGATCCGGATTATTTCGGAAGAGATACAGGAGATGCATCCAAGGATGATCCTTTGAATGAGGACGGAATCGGAGAGAACGAGCTTTTAGTGGTAAGTTTTGGTACATCCTTCAACGACAGCAGGGCAGAGGATATCGGTGGTGTGGAAAAAGCACTGCAGGAAGCAAATCCGGACTGGTCTGTAAGAAGAGCTTTCACAGCACAGATCATCATCAACCATGTACAGGCAAGAGATGGTGAAAAAATTGACAATGTAGAACAGGCACTCGACAGAGCAGTAGAAAATGGTGTAAAAAAATCTCGTAGTACAGCCAACTCATTTGATGCATGGTGCAGAGTATGATGAACTCGTAGATGCATTAGATGGATACAAAGATAAATTTGAGACAGTTACGATCGCTGAACCGTTACTTGGCGAAGTTGGAAGTGATGCAACTGTTGTCAATGAAGATAAAGCAGCCGTTGCAGAAGCTATCACAGCAGAGGCAGTAAAGACAGCAGGTTTTGATTCCTTAGAGGCGAAAAAAAGATGGTACAGCATTTGTATTCATGGGACATGGTACTTCCCATACTGCAAAAGTAAGCTATAGCCAGATGGCTGCCCAGATGGAAAAAATTAGGCTATGACAACGTATTCATCGGAACAGTAGAAGGTGAGCCGGAAGAGACAGCATGTGAGAACGTGATCGCAAGCAGTAAAAGAAGCCGGTTACACAAAAAGTGATCCTTCGTCCTTTAATGGTCGTAGCCGGAGATCACGCCAACAACGATATGGCTGGCGATGATGAGGATTCCTGGAAGAGCCAGTTTGTTGCAAGTGGAAACTTTGAAAGCGTGGACTGTCAGATCGCAGGACTTGGTGAGATCGATGCGATTCAGCAGATTTATGCAGCCCATACAAAAGCAGCCATCATCGAATCTCTTGGGGATATCGCAACAACAGCATCTGCAGACAGTGATGTCCTTGCAGATGGAACCTACTCTGCAAAATTCGACACTGACAGCGGCATGTTTCATGTGAACGAAGTGTATGACGGACGTGGAACACTTACGGTAAAGGATGGCAAAATGACACTTCACATCGTGATGCCATCCCAGAACATTGTAAATCTTTTTCTTAGGAACTGCAGAAGATGCACAGAAGGATGGAGCAAAACTGATCCAGCCAACAACAGAAGAAGTTACATACTCTGATGGTTCCAAAGAGGAAGTATATGCTTTTGACGTTCCGGTAGAAGCATTAGAGAAAGAGTTCGACCTTGCACTGATCGGCACAAAAGGAAAATGGTATGACCATAAGGTCAGTGTTTCGGATACGCAGGCTGAGTAAGCTGGTGTAAAAAAAAAACAAAATAATATATCTGTAAGTGGAAGCCTGAGATATGGATAACATATGGAAAGGAGCGGTTTGCAGATCATAAAAGAGACGCACAGATTGTTTAGATGAGAGACAATCTGTGCGTTTTTTGTTATGATTTTTTGATAGACATGCAAATTTAAAATATAAATTTGGAAACAGACATTTCTGGTCAGAGGGATATTACGTATCTACAGTAGGATTGAATGAAGCTACGATAAAGAAAGTATATACAGGAACAAGAAAAAATATGACATTATGCAAGATAAGTTAAGTGTAAAGGAATATGAGGATCCATTCAAAGAGTAGTGAGAAAAAATAGCCCCTTCAAGGGGCTAATGTAACGCGTCAAGTGCGATAGTGACTTGAACGAAGAGAAAGTCTGATGCGCCTTGAGACGCTGTCTAGTAGCAAGGGCTTATAGCCCGCATCTCGAGCCACCCCTTGTAAGGGTGGTCGCGACTTTGCAAAAAATATTGTCATAAAATGGGTAAGTGCCCCCTAAACAATTATTCGAAGTTTATACTATCGCAATCGCATAGGTAGAATGCAAACAGATATTTTAGTCGATTCTCAGGTATATCTAAATCTATACCTAATTGTTCCTTTATCTGATGAATGCGATAATTAATGGTATTTCTGTGTACAAACAGTTTGCTTGCAACTAAATTAACGCTTCCGTTGCATTCAAGATATATTCGAAGGGTATTCAGTAATTCGCTATCATTTATTTGTGAAAGTAATTGATGAGCATATTTATAAACATATTTGTCATCAATCGAGAGAGCTATATCATAAAGACCGATGTCAGAAAAATAAAACATGTTTTGTCTTTTTTATAATTGAAACTTTTAAAGCTTTATAGGCTTGTATGTAATATTGATGAATAGAATCAATGGATTCAATTTGATTACTTAATCTATGCTATGATCAGCTGTATGTATGCTTTTGGCCGAACAAATATAATAATAAATATTATCTAGCTCCACTTTCGCAAAAATAAAGAATATTTAAAGGCATTTTGCTTGCAGCAATTCGAAACCCGATAAATTGACTAAGAATCTGTTTGTCTTCGCTGGAAGAGGAATGTAAAATACTTCTTAAAAAAACATTGTTTTTTAAGGAAGCAATTTTTGCTCAGAAATGATCTCATTACAGTATTCCTGCATTATATCAGCTATATGTGTTTCCCAGGGCATTGAAAATATAGGAAAATTATTCTCTTCTCCAAATTCGATAATTCGTGAGGGAACATTTTTAATATACATACCGGTATTAATTATTGCACCACAAGCTCCCCTTAATATATGCTTCATTAATTAGGTGATCTAGTTTTTGAGAAGATTTTGTAATAAGACCGGTTGTGATAATAAGCTCTCCACCTCTTATAAAAGAGCTATTATGTACATCATCCAAAAAGATATACCCAGGTTATTTTTTTATTTAAAGTTGTAGAAGCTGTCAACAAATCTAAATTGTATGTATAGCGTGTTTTTTGATAAAAAAACTCAAGTGTTAGTGACATGGCAATACCTCCATCATCTAAGTATATCACGATATTATTGTCTTTGCAAGCACAAAAAAAATGCATAAAGAATTATGCTGTATACACTGTAAACTGCAAATAATATGTGTTAAAACATAACTATGATAAAAATTGTCTATGGGGGAATAATATAAGGGAGGTAAGATGCAGAGGATACAACTGATAGCATTGGATTTAGATGGGACGCTGTTAAATGACAGTAAAGAAGTTTCCAACGAAAGTACAGATGCTGTGAGAAAACTTATAAGTCGGGGAATTTACGTTGTTCCAACATCCGGAAGATCTTCAAATGATGAGCTTTTTGTGGAAAAGCTTTAAACCACTGGGAATCAAATATTTCATTGGAGAAAATGGCGGAATAATAAAGGACTGTATGGATCAAAAAAAATATACGAGTAGTTTCAATGAATTTAATGGAAGCCTTTGATTTAATAAATGAGCTGGAAAAAAAATATTTAAACGAATATTTACTTATTTTGTAAGTAATGAAAAAGTATATTATTCAACAAAAAAATATAACTAGTTTTTTAATGAATGCATTTGATGAATTTTTTAAAGTATCAAGTGCGACGGAAGGAAGCTTGACAGATGTTATAAGGGGAAAGAAATGTTATTCCTGAGAGAAAATAGGAACATTATTAAATAGTCCTAACGATGTGAAAAAATTATGGAGTTGAAGAATAAATATCGGGAACTCTTAATAATGCAATCTAACATATTAGCTGTCGAAGCGTGTTCAAAAGAAAACCAGCAAAGGAATTGCTTTAGAGTGGCTATGTGAAAAGTTGGGAATCAATCGGGGAAAACGTAGCCGCAATCGGAGATAGTGAAAGCGACATATCTATGCTTAAGTACGCAGGTATCCCTGTTGCAATGGGAAATGCTTTGGAAGAAGTAAAAAAAGTATGCAAAGTATGTGATTGATGACAATAATAACGATGGTGTAGGAAAGTTCCTCACAGATATTTATAAGGGAATTCGTTGATACGAAGGTATTTTAATAAATAAAAAACAAAGGTAGCAGAAAGGAGAAAGGTTATGGGAATCTCATTAGCAAGATTAGACAATAGATTGTTACATGGAATAGTAGCTTCCCAATGGACACCAAGGTCTGGAGCAAATCGAGTCATGGTAATTGATGACAAAACAGCCAATACGCCGGCATTAAAGGAGGCAATGAAAATAGGAAAGCCGTCAGGGGTTTCACTATCGATTATCAATAGAGAAACGGCATATACTAATTTTAAAAATGGCAAATATAATGGACAAAAAGTTTTTTTGTCATATGTAATAATCCACAGATAATTTTAGATCTGATTGAAGATGGAAATGAAATCGAAACTCTGATCCTGGGCGGAACAGATGTTCCTGAAAATACAGAAAGCGTAAAAAAGTTAGCAAAAGAGCTTATGTAAAAAATCAGATGAACCTGTTTTTAAAAAAAAAAATCATGGAAAAAAAGGAACTAAAATTTTTGTTCAGTATGTTCCAAATGATATACCAGAGCCATTGGAAAAATATATATAGGGAGGGCAAAATAATGGCAATAGGATTCGTAATCGCAGCGGCTGTTATAGCAGGATTGCAGTATGTAGATAACTATGTCCCCAGATAATAACAGATAATTATATGTTTTACGCAGTATTGGTAGGTCTTGTTATGGGGGATCCGATGACAGCGCTGATAGTTGGTGCAAGTATACAGTTAATGTCTCTTGGCGTAGCTGCAATCGGGGGGATCAAGTGTTCCTAATTATGGAATGGCAAAGCAGTAGTTGCAACTGCACTTACAATTCATACAGGACAGGATATGTCAGTAGGAATTGCTGTTGGTATAGCAAGCTGGTGCATTAGGGGTTCAGCTGGATGTAATTGCAAAGATTCTCAATGGATATGTTGTAAGAAAAGCACAGAATTATTGCATGGAAAAGAAATTTAAAAAAAATGGAGAGAATCCTTTTATTTGGAATCATTTTTATTTTTCTTAAGTGCGGCTGTACCAACGTTTATTATTTTGGCATTTGGTGAAAATGTGACGGACTTTATAGTTAATTCAATGCCGGCATGGTTTACAGGTGGATTGTCAATAGCATGTGGAATGTTACCTGTTATTGGTATTGCATGCTACTTACATACATGCCTACAAAGAAATATATTGGTTTTGTAGCAATCGGATTTGTGCTGGTTGCATATATGAACCTGAGCATACTGCCTGTAGCTATTGTGGGGCTGCAGTTGCATATGAATACTATAAGAGACAGGCCGCTTCAACAACCGAAACAGTTGCTGTGGAAGGGGGCTTCGATGAAGATGAGTAATAGAACACCAGTATTAACAAAAAAAAAGATTTAAGACGCTGTGCATTAAGATCCTGGATTAATGTAAATTTATTCAATTACGAAACACAGCTTGGAGGAGCAGTAGTATTTGCAGAGGCAAAGGCGTTAAGAAAAATTTATCCTGATGATGACGATTATCAGAAAGCCATGCTAAATCAGTTTAAGTACTACAATACAATGCCACATTTCCATGGATTACTTTTTAGGTGCAGGATTAGCAATGGAAGATAAAGATGGACTTGAAGCATTAGATGCAGTCCAGTCACTTAAAGTAGGACTAATGGGACCTTTGGCTGGTGTAGGTGATTCTTTAGGATGGATATTATTACCTACAATATTTGGTTCAATAGCAGGATATATGGGAACACAAGGTAATCCAATCGGTTTAATTATATGGTGTGTATTGTATGTAATGTTTTTACATTTGGAGACTGTCATGGTGGAATTATGGCTATAAGCTGGGAGCAAGCTTTTATTTCAGCAATAGGAAGTAAACTCAATGCATTTACTGAAAGTGCGTCAATTTTAGGATTGTTTGTAGTCGGCGCAATGATACCAAGTGTAGTGACAATGACAACAGGACTGAATTTTAATTACGGTGATGTATCCATGAACATACAGACAGATATTTTGGATGCAATATTACCTTGTATGTTACCACTTGCACTGACGGTAGTGATTTATAGGCTGCTGAAAAAAAGGTGTAAAACTGACATATATAATTTTAGGATTATTAGTTATTGGTCGCATTGGCGCCGCCACTGGGCTATTGGTATAACAGACAGAGATCTTTCCCACATTGAAATATAATATTTCTTTGTGGGAAATTTCTTACAGATGATAATTTATTGAATTCGAGAGAGGAATTATGGTTAGATATATTTTTGCATCGCATTATAGAATGGCAGATGGGTTAAAGGAAACAATAGAATTTTTGACATCAGTAAAAGAAAAACGTATATGCGGTTTCTGCATATGTTACCGAGAATTATAATATCGAAGAGGAAATAAAGAAGATTTTCGATAACTTTACTGAAGAAGATAAAGTTGTTGTAATGACAGATATGTTAGCAGGAAGTGTAAACCAAAAAATTTATTCCATACATGAGTGAAAAATGTATTCTTGATTACAGGTATCAATGTACCTCTTGCAATGGAAATTGTATTGTTGCCGGAGGAGTGCATAAACAAAGAAGAAATATCAAATTGTGTTGAATCAGCAAGAGAAGCGATGCAATTTGTTAATGAATTAAGTTTGGATACAGACGAAGATGATGAATAAGTCTGGGGAAAGGAATGTATTATGGTTCAGGTATCAACGAGTACGACAGACATAACACCAAAGGATGCGTATCTGCCATGTTTTGTGAGTGGAAATCCTTTAAGAAGCGAAAAGACAAATAAAATACATGATCGTTTTGAGTGTACCGTAATAGTACTGAAAATAAATAAAAAAAGTTAATGGTATGGGGAGAAATAGATATAATTGAAATAGATTTTAAATTAGCAGATGCGATGAGAAAATCTATAGAGAAAAATGTATGCTGTACCATATGATAACATAATAATAGGTACAATTCATACCCATACATACATTCCTGAAACATTAGAAGAAAAATGCATTCGGAATGGAAGAAGTAAAAGTTGTTCCTGGGTATAGGGAATTTTTAATCAGAAAGTTTGAAGAAACAGTGGGTGAGTGCTTTCATAAAGGCTTCACTGAAGTTACACCTTACGTCAGAAATACAGTGATTTCCGGATTATATGGAAATCGAAACGGTAAGGGAAAGATTGAAGATAAGAACATATTAGAAATTAAGTTTTTAGATCAGAATAATAAGATCGTTGCAGGATGTTTTAATATCGCGTGTCATGCAACTGTAAATGATCCGATGAGTCTTGAGATGACAACAGATATTATTGGATACTTAAGCAGAGCGATAGAAAAAGAATGGGGCGTTTCTCCACTTATGATGCAGGGAGCAAGTGGAGATATGGGGAAACAGACAATATAGACAAAGTGCAGGATTCGAAGAAATTAAACGGTTAGGGGACGCAATCATCGAACAATTGAAAGTATCGGGAGATTATAAACCAGTGACATTTTCTGATATTAAAATAGATAAGTATCATTATTTAGATGAATTTGATAAGAGTGATGATGCTATGGAAAAGCTGAAAAGAGAAATAGATGAAGATGAAGAAAAATTGAAAAGTGAAAAAAACTTTGATCAGAGGAAACTGTTAATAAGTGGCTTAACCTTTTGAGACAACAGTATAAAGCAAAGGCATGTGAAGAATGAATTTTATGCATCTATAATAAGGCTTGGAGATTTGGAAATATGTCAGATACCGGCTGAACTGTTCTCGTGTTTTGGATTGCAAATAAAAGCAGCAAAAGTAAAGCCAGATATTGTATCATATGGGGATACACAAACGGAATGGTAGGTTATATGGTGAAGGCAGAAGAATATGAAACCTGTTATGAAGGAAGAAGCACTACATTCCGGCAAGGAGAACCGGAAAAGAGTAACGGAGAATTTGGTTGAATTAATGAAAAAACATTGTGAGTAACTATTTATATGTATGGACTCCGAAGATTTCTTCGAAAGTCCAATCTTTTGAATCTGAAAGGAAATATATGTTAAAAAGCAGAAAAGGACAATTCTATATAATTATGTCAGCCATGCTGTTTGGGATAATGCCCTTTTTAACCAAAACAGCGTATAACAATGGTAGCAATGCGTATGCAGTTGTATTCTGGAGATTTTTGTGGGCAAGTATATTTATGGCTGTAATTATAAAAAGTTTTATGCAAAAAAAATATACTATTAAGCAGAGATAAAATGCTTAAAATAGTTGTGCTATCTATTTTTATGGAATTACACCTATTTTACTCTATGTTTCGTATAATTACATAGATTTCGGACTGGCAACGTCATTACATTTTTACATATCCTATTGCTGTTATGATCATTATGGCAGTAGCTTTTAAGGAAAAGATGGGGGAAAAGAAAAAGTTTTGTGTGCGATAGTTTGCATAATGGGGGTAATCATGTTATATTCCCCAGAAAAGCATGCAGGAGTGAAGGGAATGACTTTGGCAGTGTAATTTCAGGAATTGTATACTCGCTATATGTTATATTCCTGGAAAAATTCAAGTTAAATGCCGAATCTGCAATAATAATCTCATTTTGGTTATGTTTTTTACGGCAATAGAGACAGGAATATTTTCGGTATTAATTGGGAAATTCCGAGTTGCCGGAAGTCTGCAAGAACTATTAGCTGAAATATGTTTAGCTTTCTTTTCCACCGTGATAGCATTGGTATTGTTTCAAAAAGGAACTTTTTGTGTGGTGCAGTAATGGCATCACTACTGAGTACATTTGAACCGTTGACCGGGGTTGTGATAGGGTGGATTGTTTTTAAAGAGAAAATGACATTGAAGCTTGGAATTGGAATATTATTAATTCTATTTTCAACAGTTTTAGTTGCTTTACCGGTAAAAGAGAAAAAAGAGAATATAAAAATATTCAAATGTTTTTAAAACAGAAACATTTGAACAATAACGAAAGTACTTTTTGACTGGAAAATTTTCAAGAGCCGGGCCTTTGCAAAGCCCGGCTCTTAGTTATGGCTTTTAGCCAGTTGAGGGCAATGGAGTTTTTCGTGTTCCGAAAATGGAGATGCCCGAAACACAAAACCCACCTGCTATGCGGGTGGAGTCAATTTGCTTATAGCAAAAAAAAATCACCTTTTCGTTACAATAGAGTTGTTCAGGCACTATTGCAGAAAGGAAAAGGTGATTTAATGGCAAATAAAAACAATGAATTGGCACACACAAAATGGATGTGTAAGTATCACATTGTCTTCACTCCAAAGTATAGACGAAAAATCATATATAATCAATTAAAAGTAGATATAAGAGATATTTTGAAACAGTTGTGTGCGTATAAAGGAGTGGAGATATTGGAAGGGCATTTAATGCCGGATCACATACATATGTTAGTAAGTATTCCGCCCAAATATAGTATTTCATCATTTATGGGGTACTTAAAAGGGAAAATCTGCACTTATGATATTTGATAGACATGCAAATTTAAAATATAAATTTGGAAACAGACATTTCTGGTCGGAGGGATATTACGTATCTACTGTAGGATTGAATGAAGCTACAATAAAGAAATATATACAGGATCAGGAAAAGTATGACATTATGCAAGACAAGTTAAGCGTAAAAGAATACGAAGAGTGTTCCGTGGGAAATATTTGTGCGAATTAAAAAGCCTGTGGAATGATTCAAAGCTTGAGTTTCATGGTACAGCGGAGAAATATCAAAACCACTATTGCTTCAAAGAACTTCTCGGTGAGTGCTATAAAAAAAGACTGGGTTGCTTATTGTAAGGGAGACTTTTAATGGAGCACAGTCAGTCATAAATTATCTTGGGAAATATACTCACAGGATAGCAATCAGTAATCATCGGATCAAGTCCATGACGGAAGCAACTGTTACATATGCTGTAAAAGACTATAAAAACAAAGGTCAGTGGAAAGAGAAAACAGTTCCGGGCGAGGAATTCATCCGTCGATTTTTAATGCATGTTCCTCCGAAACGTTTTGTCAGAATCCGGCACTACGGTTTGCTGTCGTGCCGAAACAAGAGCAAAAAAGATGACGCACTGTAGAAATCTGCTTGGATGTAAAAAATATATTTCTGCATTGAAAAATCGAAGTGCCGCTGAAATGATAAAGCTGCTGTATAACATAGATGTATGCAGGTGTTCTTCCTGTGGCGGAAAAATGGTTTCACATCTTCCAGATAAGCATACACCATCTGTTTTAGCGCATATGAGATGTTAAAATATACAACTGAATACTTCAAAAAACTTCCGTAAAGGGAGTCTGTTTGTCATGCCTAAAAATAATTCTTTAGGCAAAAACCAGCTGTCAATAAAACACGAGATATGATAAACTTATAGAAGAGAGCAAAGATTGAATTCCCATAGATAGTGGCGAAAGGGACGCGACTTTGTTCACCAAGGAAAAATCGAAATTGATGTAAACGAAAGGGCAGTTTGATAAAACAGCAAGACTGCTTTTTCGTTTACACCAACTCCGATTGTTTCCTTAACAATTTGCAGAAAGCGTTTAGAAGTCTTGAACTTGATGAAAATTCAGTTACTCGAAAATTTCGAGTAACTGCTTCTGATGGAAAAAAACTATGACACAAATGTGTTGGATATGGACCATATTGGTATATGGGAAGTAA
>VOFJ01000779.1_pt1 | contig 19647 bp, 25 predicted proteins | sample 5384081 | NCBI WGS metagenome assembly VOFJ01 (sample SAMN12384729, study PRJNA508395) | human gut metagenome | isolation source: healthy gut I | host: Homo sapiens
TCGGTATGCCCGTTCAATTTTTGTGTGCTGGAAAATGAGCACGCTGCCAATACTGAATCTGCTGAAATGAGGCATTGCTGAAAACATGAATGCTATTTATCCATGTTTTCAATCTATCGTAAATCGTATTTTTTCATCTTTCGGTATAGTGTCGCGGGATTTATTTTCAGCAACCGTGCGGGCTTGTTCGCGGTGTCCGTTGCATATTTGCAGGGCTTTGATGATGGATTCCTTCTCTGTATTCTCGTCTTTCAATGGTAATATGACAGGGGCAATCTCCTTATTCACAAACTCTGTTTAACCGCCGGTATTGAGGTCCGGAAGTTCCAACAAAGGAGTTTCCGTGACCAGCACGGCACGTTTGATCCGGTTCTGCAACTCCCGCACATTGCTCGGCCAGTGATAGGTAAGCATCCTGCGCCTGGCATCGTCCGTAAAGCCCTGCGTTTCCCGTTTCAGTTCTTTGGAATGACGTTCACGGAAAAATTCGGCCAACGGCAGGATGTCTTCCGGACACTCCGCCAACGACGGCTGCCGAATCTCGAACTTGTTTAGCCGGTGGTAGAGATCTTCCCTGAAGCGTCCCTCCCGGATGGCCAGTTGCATATCCTCGTTCGTGGCGGCAATTATCCGCACATCGGCTGTCCGCTCCCTGCCGCCTACCGAAGCATAGGTATTCTCCTGCAATACCCGTAGTGGCAAGGACTGTATCTCGTAGGACATCGTCCCTATTTCGTCCAGAAACAGCGTGCCGCCTTTCGCCATGTCGAAATATCCGATTTTGGCGCTGTCGGCACCGGTAAACGACCCTTTCTCGTGCCCGAAGAAGAGCGAGGCGGCTAATTCACGCGGTAACGCCCCGCAGTTTACCGCGACGAACGGCATATTCCATCGTTCGCTGTTGTTATGGATGGTTTGTGCTATCGACTCTTTGCCGGTTCCGTTGGCACCGAGAATCATTACCGACATATCGGACGGAGCAACCAGCCTGGCAAACTTTTCTGCTTGCAGAATCCTGGGGCTTGTACGGTGAAACAGCACCTTCTCTTTCCTGCGCACCGTAGCCACTGGGCGGAACACATCTTCCGCCAACTCCAGCAGATGCTCCTGGTGTACCGGTTTGGGCAGGTAATCCCTGGCTCCGAGTTTGATGGTGCGCACCACATCCGAAACGGAAACATATTCCGTGGTTAGGATGAACGGGATGTCCTTCCTTTCCTTGCGCAGCCATTCCAGAAGGGAAATGCCGTTCCCCTCCGGTAACTGCACATCCGACAATATCAGGTCAAACTGCGTTCTGCGTATCAACGAGCGTGCTATCGTCTCGTTCATGGCCGTCACGGCATCATAACCGGCCTGTGAGAGCCAGTCTTTCTGCATCTGTGACAAACCGACGTTGTCCTCAACTATCAGTATCTTCCGTTTCATTCGTCACTCTTTTTATCTCGGCTTCCGCCACTTTAATGAGGATGGCGGCGTAATCCATAATCTGCCGGGTATGTTCATCCAATATCTTATCGTTTATAGTCTCATTTTTCAGTAAAGTGCGATAAGCCGACAAGGCTTCTTCCATTTGCAGCAATTCCCACATCGGTTGCATCCGGTGGGTGATTTCACGCAATTTCTGCCTGTCACCGTTTTTCATTGCCGTACCGAGTTCCTCCCGGTCTTTTTTCGACTGGGATATAAAGGAAAGAAGCGTTTTCGACTTGTCGCTGACTTCAGAGAGTATCAGACTGAAATCGACGCTATGGTTGTCTTCCTGCCGGTTTTTCTTATCATTGAAAGCAGGCTGAGCAACTCGGAAGAAGAGAAAGGCTTGTAGATATAGTCTGTAAATCCGGCATGGAGAAATGCCTCCTTGTCCCTGTCACCGCGTGCAGTCATGGCCACAACGGGTATGGAACGGGAGTTCCCGATATTTGAGTTTCGCAACAGAGTCAGCAGATCGAAGCCGTTGGTTCCTGGCATTTGAATGTCTGACAGCAGCAAATCATAATCCTTGCCCCGCATTGCCTTTACGACCTCTTTGGAAGTGGCACAGGTTGTACAGTTCATTCCGTTCCGCTCCATCATCTCCTTTATCACATCCAGCAACATGGTGTCATCATCGATGACAAGTACATTTTGGGGCAGGTGTACCGGGTGCGGGATTATCCGGTTCTCGCCCTCTATCGGTTCATCCGTTAGCTTCATGGGAAGCGTCACGCGGAAAGTGCTGCCTTGGTCTATACTGCTTGTCACATTGATGGTTCCGCCAAGCAGGTTGACAAGTCCTTTCGTGATTGGCAGACCTAATCCGAATCCCTGGGCGTTAGCCACTGAACTCAAACGTTCGAACGGACGGAAGATACGGGAGAGCGTCTCCTCACTCATGCCGATACCGGTATCTTTGACTTCTAACAGCAGCTCTCCTTCATGATAACAGGCATTAAAACTGATTGTACCTACTTCTGTAAACTTGACGGCATTGCTGAGCAGGTTGTCTATAATCTGCTCAATGCGGTCCACATCGCCGTAAAGTTTGACATCGGTATCCTTGAAATCGTGACAGAACAGGATTCCCTTGTTATTGACCACGTGGGAGAATCCGAAAACGGTACGTTCCAACAGTCTTTAAGGCTGAAAGGCACATCGTTGCGGATTTCTTTGGCCTCGTTCAGACGGTACACGTCCAACAGGTTGTTAAGCAAGTGTACCACGTGTTTACAGACAATTCGGATGTTGTCCAGGTGATTGTTCCTGCGTTTCTTTTCACGAGTGTCCGTAGCCAGTTCGGCACTCCCGCTGATGATGTTCAGCGGGGCGCGAATGTCATGGGAAATGGTCAGGATAATATTCTTACGCATTTCCAGCAACGCATTGTTCTGTTCTATTGTTTCTTCCAGGCGTTTCCTGTTCCTTGCCTTATTGATATCCCGTTGTATGATAAGATACAAAACAAATAACAGGATTATGGAGAATGCAATCAAACCGGTAATGACAAGAGAGGAATGTTCGTAGGAGGCTTTAAGTCGTTCTTCTTTGTTTTGAAACGCAATCGATGTCTGCTCGTCCAGACTTGTAATCAACATGCGTAGTTTCACGTTGAGTTCCTTATTGTGTAACCGCAGGCTGTCCGTATAAGCCTCAATGTCTCTTTGCCGTTCATTCTTCAAAGAAATCAATTCTTTGTTTAGTGTATTCTGTCCGGTTGTAACGGATGGCAGTTGCACGGTTTCCTTGCCACCAAAAAATCCTGCTATCCCTTTTTTTCTTGCGGGTAATGGTGCGAGGTGGGCTGACTTGCAATGTAACGACATGCTGTCGGCTAAATAAAAAGACTGTCCATTTTCTTTTTGTTGTTGAAACGCACCCATTATCTGGAATAAATGTTCTTCTTTAGCAACCAGCAATGTACGGAGAGAATCTATCTGGTCGGGATGTATAAAATCCCTGCAGCGTATACTTAGGATTTGCAGCAGGGAATCCGTTCGCATACGACGGTCCCGATAAGACAATGAGTCCTCCTTGTTCCACACAATAACGGATTCACCATAAGTTGCCAACGTGGTTACATAACGGTGGGCGGTATTGATATGGTGCTGGGTCTGAAAAATCGCAATTGATTCATTCTCTATCTTTCTTACACGGTTGCGTTCATGTAAGACAATGGCGACCATACAACCGATGACCGCCATCAATAATAAATATCCGGCAACTATCTTATGCTGCAATAATAACTTCATTCTTTCTTCTTGAATTTTTAACGATCCATATACTTATCTCATACAGCAACCACATCGGCAATGCAATCAGCAACAGCGTGAAGACATCAGAGGTCGGTGTGATAACGGCAGCCATCACAAGAATGACCACAATGGCGTGTTTGCGGTATTTGCGCATGAAACAGGCAGAGAGCAATCCCAATTTAGCGAACAGCCATGAGAGAATCGGTATCTCGAAAACAAGTCCCATTGCCAGCGACATGGTCATCAGCGTTGAAATGTAGGATTGCAGTGCAATCATGTTCTCCACCTCACTGCTGACTTGATAGGTTCCCAAGAAACGGAACGTCAGCGGGAAAATCAGATAGTAGCTGACGGCCACACCCAAGGCGAACATTGCATAGCCGCCTCCGACCACCCGCATCACATACTTCCGCTCATTGACGTACAAGGCAGGTGACACGAACCGGAACAACTGGTAGAGGATATATGGCGATGCACACAGGATACCGGAACATAATGCGGTTTTCATGTGAATGATGAACTGCTCGGCCAATCCCGTGTTGATGAGCTTCACGAGAAAATCCGGCGCATCAGCCTCCGTTACCAGTCCGCTAAGCGAATAGAGCAGGCGGTAAGTGATGAAGTCGGCATCTTTGGGAGCAAGGATAACGGCGAACAATTCCTCCTTGAAACAGAACGCCGCCACGCCGAACACTACGGCTACAAGCAGGCTGTTCACGATGGCTGCACGCAGCACGTCGAGGTGCTCCCAGAAAGATTGTTTGTCCATATCAGTCGCCATCCGCTTATTCTTTTTTCACCGGTTCTTCCTCGATTTTTTTCTCCATATTGTTCATCCCTTCCTTGAACGAACGTACTCCCTTGCCGAGTCCTTTCATCAGTTCGGGAATCTTCTTGCCACCGAAGAACAGCAGCACTACCAATGCGATCAGCAGCACTTCCTGCATACCCAGACCGCCGATAAATAATGGTGTCATCATAATGGTTTTGTTTTAATATAATATACTTGTTCCTATAACCAACGTATTGCATCATTACGTAAATACACAACACGATTACCCAAAACATTTACATCCTAATTCATAAGCCTGCCGACTGTATTCGGTGTCATTCACCGCACCCGCTGGCCACATTCCCGCCGCCACGACCGTTCCACTGTCTTTCCAGCCTAAATATCTGAGCAACGTATGGTAATGCGAAAGCATCGGTTCGGCTTCCTCCGCAGCTGTATCAGCGTATGCCATCAGCAAGGCCGACCGTTTCTCGCTTCCCTTGATCTGCCCGTTGAGCGCATAGAAGCGGTCTATCACGGCTTTGAGCTGCGAAGAGAATCCGAAGTAATACATTGGCGTGGCGAATACCACCATGTCGGCAGCCATGAGATGAGGACGCAGTTCCTCGAAATCGTCACTGAATATACACTGCCCGTTCATGCCGCAACGGTTGCAGGCGATGCAAGGCGAGACCTTGCGTTGGGCGCAATCGAAACGGTACACCTCGTGTCCGGCTTCTTTTGCTCCCTTGATGAATTGCCCGACCAAATGGTTGGTATTCCCGTTCCGACGCGGACTTCCTGTCAATACTACTATTTTCATTTTCTTATCCGTTTTATCGTTCAACAATTCGGCTGCCTTCGCTATCCCGACTCCGGAAAGCAGGGTTGCTCCGGCTGCTGCACCGACAGTCTTTATGAATTATCTTCTGTCCGTATCAGTCCAACCTTTTTTCATTTAACCACTTTGACAGATGGTCTGCCACTTCTGATATCATTCAAGTCAGGAAACAGAAAATGCATGTGCCACTCTGTCCTGTTTCCGCAACTGATAGATTTATCGGCTACCACGGGAAATTATCCGGGTCGTTCTTCTCGTTCGCACGCTGGTTCCGGTTCAGACCGGTAATAATCTCCATTTCGGAAGGCGAAAGCTCGAAGTCGAAGATGCGGATATTCTCGTCCGTGTACGCATCGTTGTCGCAGCGGGGGATAGTAACCAGTCCGCGCTGCATGTGCCAACGCAGGATGACCTGTGCAGCGGATTTGCCGTGTCGGGCGGCAATCTCACCGATTGCAGGGTCGTCGAGCACACCGGTAACGTCTTGCCCCAACGGTCCCCATGCTTCCACCTGAATGCCCTTGCGGAACGTATAGCCCACGACATCATGCTGGGTCATGTACGGCTCGATCTCGATTTGATTGACTACGGGGCGTATGCGTGCATATTCCAGCAACTCGTCGAGATGGTGCGGGTTGAAGTTGCTCACGCCGATGCTGCGGATTTTCCCCTTGTCCACGTATTCCTCCAATATCTGCCAAGTCCCCTCGATATGTCCTTGCACGGGCCAGTGGATGAGTACAAGGTCGATGTAGTCCGTCCCGAGGTCGGCAAGACTTTTGTCGAGCGACTGGCGCACGGTGCCGCCTCGCATTTCCGTGGTGTTCACTTTCGTGGTGATGAACAGCTCACGGCGGTCTATTCCGCTCCGGCGTATGCCTTCACCCACCTCTTTTTCGTTTCCGTAACCTTGTGCCGTGTCGATCAGGCGGAATCCGACCTTGATTGCATGGCATACTCTTTCTGCGGCATCGTCCTTGACCAAGAACGTGCCGACTCCCAATTGCGGCATTTCCATGCCGTTGTTCAGTTCTACAGTTGGTACTTTATTCATTTCCTGTGCGTTTGTTTGAATTGCCATCCCCCATACAAGGGTAATGGCAAGGATTGTTTTTAATCTGTTTCTCATTCTATTTATTGTTTATCACATCGCCGTATATCCTCCGTCCATCGCCCAAGTCTGCCCGATGGCAAAGCCAGCATAGTCGCTGCAAAGGAGCAGCACCATCGAAGCGATTTCTTCCGCCTTGCCGGCTCGCCCCAACGGGATGGCGTCGATGACACGTGCCATGTGGTCGGGCGACTGCTCGATGGCCTGACGTACCATCGGTGTCTCGCAGGTGCCGGGACAGATGGCGTTGATGCGGATTCCCTGCCGGGCATACTCCAACGCCGCCGATTTGGTCAGCCCAAGTACACCATGCTTCGAGGCGTTGTAAGCCCCGATACAGGGGATGCCTACCAGACCGCCCTGCGACGAGCAGTTTACGATGGCTCCCTTGCCGTGCTTTTTCATCTCGACAAGTTCGTACTTCATACAGTTCCACACACCGCGCAGATTGACCGAAGTAACCCGGTCGAAATCCCAGCCTTCGGTTTCCGCCAGATCTTCCCGCACGGCGGCATGTATGCCCACGTTATTATAAGCTATATCCAACTTGCCGAAAACAGCGACCGCCTTTTCGACAGCCGCTTTCACTTGTGCCTCGTCCGATACGTCGCACCTGATACCGATGGCGTTGTGTCCTTCCGCTTCCAGTTCCTTGGCACGGTCTGTTACCCGACTATCCAAATCGGCCATGACAACCGACGCACCGGCTTCGGCAAACATCCGTGCGGCGGCATAACCGATACCGCCAGCCGCACCCGTAATAAATGCCACTTTATTTTCAAAACGTATTTCCATCGTGAATCAAAGTTTTTCCGTATCAGACATATCACGGGTAATACTCACGCTTTGACGGACATAGAGCGTGTCATCATGTATAAGACGAACGGCAAGTCCGACAACGGAGGGGATGGTGGAAACATATCCTTTCGCCTGTTCGCCTTTGAAAGTCAATGTGAAATCATCCTTATCCCCGTCCCGTAAATACCCCGGACGAAGTATCGTGTAATCCAGACCGCTGTTTTCCACAATATCCGCCGCTTTGCGGTTGGGTATTTGGTCGGGATTGTTTCTGACATTGTCTTCATCGTCCATATCCGCCGGAATTTCATCGTAGATTCCCACGGCTCCCATAAAGATAAGACGGCGTAAACCGGCCATCTTCATGGCTGATACCGTGTTTTCAATGATAACGGGCAAATCGTCGCCCGAAATGGCACAATACACCACATGGCAACCCGCTATCGCCTGCTGCAAATCATCCGCTTTCATGGCGTCACAATCGACGACATGGCATCGCTCACTTTCGTGATAGCAAGCCGAGGCATGACGGGATACAAGCGTCAGATGACACTCTTCGTCATTGCTCAGCTTCTCGACAAGAGCTTTCCCGAATGTCCCGGATGCTCCTAAAATCAGTATTCTTTTCATTGTTTTTGCTATTTCTGACGCAAAATTACGGGCCTGCACTTAAAAAGGCCGTGAGGAAATACCGAAATAAAAGCCAATTTTACTGATTGTGAAAATAATTGGCTAATTTTGCGCTCGCAATGATACAGAACTATGATATAAGGGTAAGAAACGTACATGACTACAATGAATTTGTAGGAGCGGAGGACTTGCATTCTCATGTCAGCGTCATCCACTACGATGAATTGCCGCCAATCCGGCATTGCCGCGCGCTATGGGGCGTGTACGGACTGTTCCTTCTGGACGATGATTCGGAGAGGCTCGGTTACGGGTCCGGAACATACGACTACTCCGTCGGAAGCATCGTATGCGTTTCTCCGTCCCAAATAGGAGGTGTGGCCGATGACGGCACAACCTTCCGGCGTAAGGGATGGGCATTGCTGTTCAGCCCGGAACCGTTTCACGGTACGGATTACGAGAAGAAACTGCCCCGTATGGAATTCTTTCATTATCACGTGAACAAGGCTCTGGCCATCTCTGCCTCCGAACAACAGGATTGCGAGACTCTTTTCCGGATGCTCCGGCAGGAATTGTCGGAAGCCAAGCGTAAGGAGGTAACGGTAAAACTGATAGAATTGATACTCGCTTATTGTTCGTCCTTCTTCAACAGGCAGTATTCGATAGAAAGCGGAGCCAAATGCAACCATATCGTCAGCCGTTTGGAACATCTGTTGGACGATTATTACACAACGGGGGAACAGTTTTCCAAAGGACTGCCTACGGTTAGGTTTTGTGCAGATTGCCTGCGTGTTTCCCCCAATTATCTCGGTGACCTGATCCGGCAGGAAACAGGTGATTCTGCAAACCACTTCATTGGACGCAATGTTATCCGTCGGGCCAAGAACTTGCCGATGTCAGGTAAATCGGTTACCGAAACGGCCTATGCGCTCGGATTTGACTGTCCGTCGCATTTAAGCCGCCTGTTCAATCGTCTGGAAGGAAGAACGCCGTCTGTTTATCTCAAACAAGCCTCAAAAAGAAAAGCGTAACGGACAAAGATGATTCCGTTACGCTTCATCTTACAGGTTTACCCCTTTTTGAGACCTATTCGCCCCAGCAGAGGCAAAGCTCGTTTATTTCAATTTATCGTATTCCTCATCAGTTACGGGCTCCAGCCACTCGTTGGAAGCGTTTTCGCCTGCAATCTCGAATGCAAGGTGAGCGAACCAACTGTCGGCTGCTGCTCCGTGCCAGTGTTTCACGCCGGCGGGAATGTGGATGACCGTGCCGGGCAGAATCTCTACCGCCGGTTTGCCTTCTTCCTGATACCAGCCACGACCGGCCACACCGACAAGCATCTGTCCGCCGCCTTTCGTTGCTTTATGGATGTGCCAGTTGTTGCGGCAGCGAGGCTCGAAAGTCACGTTGGAAATATTCACCTGCTCACGCGAAACCGGTGCGAGGTAACTGTTGCCGGTGAAATATTTGGCATACGCCGTGTTGGGTTCGCCGATGGGGAAAATCATTTCGCGTTGGAAGGCTGCCTTGGCATCCACGCCGGTCGTCTCTTTCGCCCATACGTCTTTGGCCAGACGGAACGCCGCCCATGCCTTGGGTCATCCGGCATAAAAACCGATGTGCGTGATAATTTCGGCGATTTCGGTGCGGGTGATGCCGTTGTTCTTCGCCGACTGCAAATGATATGTCAGCGAATTGTCGGTGATGCCCTGACTGATGAGCGATGTAATCGTCACTAAACTGCGGTCGCGAAGACCGAGCTTGTCGGTACGGCTCCATACCTCGCCGAAAAGGACATCGTCGTTGAGTTCTGCGAATTTCGGAGCGAACTCGCCTAACTGGTCGCGCCCTGCTGTCTGTACTATCTTTTCCTGTGCCATAACATTAAATGTTAAAACGGTGAATACTGTAATTAAAATAATTCGGTTCATGATTCTTTACTGAATGAAGTTATTGATTTTGTTCGCAGGGTTGAGCGACGTCTGGTCAGCCAGCACCAGCGACTTGACCATGTGCAGCGTTCCCTGTTTGTATTTTTGGAAATGTTCGGAGGCGATATGCTTCTCGTATGCTTCACGGCTCGCATAGGTCTCAAGAATGGTTACCTTGCAGGAATTCTCCTTTTCGCTGACGGCGTACATCGTCAATACGCCCGGTTCGGTACGCAGGGAGACTTCGCCCACCTCGGTTGCGTATTTCATATACTCGTCGAGATGCTGCGGGTAAACCTCGATTTTCGACAGGCGCACGATACCGTCGGCGGTCATCGGCTCCTTGGCGCACATTCCCGGCTGCTTGTCCAAGTTCAGGCATTTGCCGATAATCTCTCCGGTGGCGATGTAGGAGTAGGTCGGAAACTCGAACAGCACGGGTTTCAACCGTGTATAGTCGAGTTTCCCGTTGCCGTCAAGCACTTCGGGTGCAGCGTAAGTGTTGGCAATCGAGCAGATAAAATTGTCGAAGCCGTCCGACTTGTATATATCCACCACGTTGCATTCCATCACAAGCGGCGATGCGTCGATTACAGGACTTCCGTTTTCGCCCCAATGGAAGTCAAATACTTCGGATTTATCGACCGATGCGCCGCTCACGCTGCCCACGTAGTCGGCTTTCGGCAGCATCTCGCGGCTCACAAGATTGATAGAAAGTTTTTTGGAATCTTTTATCCCTTGATTGGTATGATGGCTTTTGCTCATGCTCACGAGAATCCGGTCGTGACCGATAATACCCGTATGCCCCACGACGAGCCAGTTCACCTTGCCCTCGACCTCCGCACCGACAACGGTCATCGGTTTGGGATAGAGGGCAAGCAGGTTTCCGATATTTTTCTTTTCCATTTCCGTACTGTTTTGTTTGTTTCCCTCCTTTGCCGGTTGCGTATTGCACGACAGCAAAAGTAAGAGAAACAAGATGGTCAATATTGATTTTCTCATCCTCAAAATGGTATTAAAGGCTTTGACGCAACACCTCGATTACATCCTCACGGGTAAGGACGACATAGCCGCTTTCATTGATGGGGCATGCATCGGCCATGCCTTCAAGTTGCGACGCATCGGCACCGCAAGCCGTGATATTCATTGCCAGTCCCATGTCACGCATCCACTCTTCCATTCTCAGCAGTCCTTCAACAGCAATATCCTTTTCGGTCTTACCATCAGAAGATATACCCCATACATTCTCCGCCAAGCGGCGGAATTTCTTCACCGCCTCTTCGGAACGCCCGATGAGCAGACGGTAATAAGCCCCGCTGACAGCCGAAAGCGTATGCCCGTGGGTTGCGTCGGTATAGGCTGCGACAGCCTGCCCCAGCATGTGTACCATCCAGTCGGTGGGTTTACCGCAGGCGAGAAGCCCGTTCAAGGCCCATGTCGCGGTCCACATGATGTTGCTGCGTGCTTCGTAATCATCCGGATTGCCGAGCACTTTCCGTGAGCTGACAACGAGGGAGCGCATCAGCCCTTCGGCGATGTAGTCGGTCGTGTTGTCGTCCGTCCCCGAAAGGTATTGTTCCAGAATGTGCGACATGATGTCGTAAATGCCGGCCACCGTATGGTGCTTGGGCACGGTATAGGTGTAAATAGGGTTGAGAATGGAGAAATCGGGATTGCGGAAGTAATAGAACTTCTTCCGGTTCTCGCTGTGCTTGGAGATGACGGAACAACTATCCATTTCCGATCCCGTTCCCGCCATCGTGAGCACGCAGCCGACAGGAATCCAACGGCAGGTCATTTCTCCGAAATTGTTGAAATAATACTCCCACGGGTCATGTTCGCAGTACGCGGAGCCTGCCACCGCCTTGCAATAGTCGCAGACAGACCCGCCGCCGACGGCAAGGATAAAATCCACCGCCTCTTTCCTTGCAAGTGCCACGCCCTCCATGACCTTTTCGATCGTGGGATTGGGCATGACGCCCGACAATTCGACCGTCTGTTTTCCCGCTTTGCGGAGTTCCGCCTGTACCGCATCGTAAATACCGTTTTTGCGGATGAAACCGCCGCCGTACACCAGCATGACTTTTTCTCCGTACTTGCCCAGTTCCTGACTCAAATGCTCTAATGCGTTTTCCCCGAAGTATAGTTTCGTGGGATTGTGAAAAGTGAAATTGCCTAACATATCAATTTGTTTTTAAGTTATTACTTGTCGTTAATATTCTTGATGAACTGTGCAGGGATACCGCCCACTACCGTGTTTGGCGTTACGTCCTTGGTGACGACCGCGCCTGCCGCAACAACAGCGTTGTCTCCGATAGTCACGCCTTGCAGGATAGTCGCATTGGAGCCGATCCAAACGTTCTTACCCAGCACGATGGGAGCTGGGTAAGTGGTTTTCCGCTTTTCGGGCGAAAGTCCATGATTGAGCGTAGCAAACACTACGTTGTGCCCAATCTGGCATCCGTCGCCTATCGTGACTCCGCCGTGATCCTGAAAGTGGCAGCAGGCGTTGATAAACACATTTTCACCTACGGTGATGTTCTTACCGAAATCCGCATAGAGGGGTGGGAAAACGCGCAGCGATTGCGGAACTTCATAGCCGAACAGTTTGGATAACAGTCCACGCACTTCATCCGGCGTATGATAAGCAGTATTCAGGCGGAACGTGATGCGACGGGCCTCATTGCTCATATCGTCCATGAAACGGTGGATTTCCTCCGTATCGAGAGGCTTCCGTGTCTTTACGTATGTCTTGAAATCTTCTATCGTCATATTTATTGCCTTTTGAATTTTACTGCTATATCTCCTCCGATATTCAGAGCCTCGATACCGTCACCGTCGATACGGCCTATTTTAATCAGGTCGTTGCTATGCGACCAGCTTTTGCAGAAAATCGCCACGTTGCCCCACGGCGCATAAATCGTGATGTCGCCGGGCGTGGGCGCACAGCCGCGTGTCACGCCTTCGGTCGTCAGAGCCGGACCGGGATAAAATATTTTCTCGGTCGTGTTGTTGTAATCGTTCAGTGTAACCTCTAACGGCAGACGGGAAAGAAAATCCCTGCCTGCGGCATTGTCCTCCATCGTGGCGGTAATCGTGCAGTCGCCGACCGTAATGTTCACTTTCAGAGAAGTTTCATCCGGAGTACCCGGTTTATCCGATTCTTCCCGCCCTGCTCCGATTTCTTCGAGCCATGCAGGAACACGGGTCGCCATTTGCGAAAGCCCCGAAGATGTCAGCAACAGGGTCCGGTCGATTACCGTCGCTTCCGGGCATAGGCTGCGTGCTTCACTTACCGATGTGGAGATACCGCTGCTGCCGCTGGTGGCGAACAGTGCGATTCGTTTTCCGGCAAGTTTTGCTACGTGTTCGTGCAAGAATGTCTGCATCGGTGTCGCCATGCTGCTATACCAGATGGGATAACCGACAAATACGATGTCATAGTCATCGAAATTTTCCAACGAAGTCTTGATCGGAGGATAGTTGCCCTGACGGATAGCCGCCAGCTCTTCCTGCGAGCGTTCCAACATGGCGTTGTAGTCATTGTCGTATGCCGTTTCCGGCTCCACTTCGAGAATATCGCAGTCGAGTGTCGTCTGAATCAGTTGCGCCACACGCTCGGTATTGTTCGTGCGGGAAGCATAAAGGACAAGGTAACGGCTGTTCCCGCCGGGGGCAGCCGTGTCGGGATTATCGTCGGAATCATCACCGCCACCCGGATTTTCCGGCTGTTCGGACTGTTCTGGAGTGAACGGCTCATCAGAACCGCCTCCGCAAGCCGCCATAGACAAGGCGGCAAACAATAAAAACGGAATCAATAAAATCTTTTTCATATCATAAATATTCTATTTGTCGATTTGGCTTTCAGTAAACGGATCGGCACGGTGGCCTATAAGGTCGATCCGTGCGTATTCTTTGTCGAAGTCCTCCATTTCGTATGGAGTGAGACGAACGGTCGCCGCACCGAGAAAATCATCCAGATGGGCAGGATTGGTCGTGCCGGGTATCGGGGCTATCCACGCCTTGCGCGAAAGCATCCATACGAGGGCGAACTGCGCCGGAGTCACACGTTTGCGCTTCGCCCATTTGCGGACAAGTGCCACGAGCGGCATGTTGTGTTTCAGCGCTTCGGGGGTGAATTGCGGCAGGTTCCAGCGACGGTCGCCCTCGTAGAAACGGCTGTTCTCGTCGATTACACCCGTAAGGAACGCACGTCCCAGCGGGCAATAGGGAACGAAGCCGATGCCTAACTCTTCGAGTGTTGGAAATATCTTCGTTTCTGGTTCTCGCCACCAGATAGCATACTCGCTCTGCACAGCCGACAAAGGACATACGGCATGGGCGCGACGGATAGAACGTGCGCTGGCTTCCGACAGTCCCCAATGCAAAACCTTTCCCTCCTGCATCAAATCCTTGACCGTACCGGCGACCTCTTCCATCGGCACGGTCGGATCGACACGGTGTTGGTACAAGAGGTCGATACGGTCTGTACGCAACCGCCGGAGCGACTCTTCCACCGCACGACGGATATGGTCGGGACGACTGTTGATGGCGGTCGGTTGCTTCTCCTCGACGCCGAAGCCGAATTTCGTACCGATTTTCACCTTGTCGCGGAACGGTGCGAGTGCCTCGCCGACCCACTCTTCGCTGGTATAAGGCCCGTACACCTCCGCCGTATCGAAAAAGGTCACACCTTTGTCGTATGCACGCCGGATCAGGGCAATCATATCCTTCTTCTCATACTTCCCGCCGTAATAGCCCACCATCGGCAGGCAGCCCAGACCGATGGCCGACACGTCTAACCCTCCGAGGTTTCTGTATTCCATATTCCCCGACGGATTATTTCCGTTTGAATAACCGTTTTTAGACTGCGAGGTAGATTGAGCAAAGACTTTCGACAATCCCGTCCATTCCCCGGCAGCCAATAAAGCCGTCATTGATGACATTTTCAAAAAATCTCTTCTATCCATAAATCCTGTAATTTTTAAGAATGACCTCCATAAGTCAAGCCCCGCATGATCTCCATTTCATTATCTTCCAACCGGAAAGTCATGGGTTCGTTTTCCTGTTTCGGGCAAATCCCGTCTTGCACGAGAAAACATCTCACCACGTTTTCGGTAGAAGTATGATAACGGTCTGCAAAGAAGCACACGACTTCATCTTTATACAATTCCGCTGGAATGTCAATTCGTTCATTCATCATTTATTTTAAACTTCACTTCGTTCGTTTACAATCACTCTCGCCTCGGCATAGCTCAAACAAAGTTTGGCTCTACTCTCGGCTTAACCGTTTATTTCTTTTGATGATGCAAAGTTACCCGTTGCTCGGATAACCGACGTAACCCATAAGTGGGCAGTTCGTACCAATTTTACTGATTTTCTATGCGTTTTATTCGGCTATCTGATTGAAATCATGTATTTTTGCATGTGAACAAGAATTTGGACGGAAAGCTATGAGTAAGATTCTGAAAGTACGGAACGTGGGCGATTACAGCCGCTATCTCGGATGCGAGGATTTGCACCCGCTGGTCAGCGTCATTGACTATGCGAAGGCGTCGCCCATTCGCCACAGCCTGAACAATTACAGCGTGTACGGTCTGTTCCTCCGCGACGATGCGTCGGTCGATTTGGATTACGGCTGCGGCAGGTACGATTACAGACAGGGGACGCTACTATGTGTTGCTCCCGGACAAATCGGAGGTAAGGAAGATAACGGGAATCGTGTGTCGATCACAGGCTGGGCATTGCTTTTTCATCCCGATCTGTTGCACGGAACCCCGTTGGAAAAGGAGATAAAGGGATATTCCTTTTTTGATTATCGGGTCAACGAAGCCTTGCACATGACTGACGAGGAGCACGATATTTTGGTATCGTTGATACGACAGATACAGGACGAACTGCATAAAAAACGCGATGAGTTCCAAGATGCCATTCTTGTGGAGTATATCGGATTGATTCTCAATTTCTGCCGGCGTTTTTACAACCGTCAGTTCATTACCCGAAAGTTGGAGAACTCGGACATACTCGCAAAATTCGAGCACCTGCTTCGGGATTATTATGAGGAAAAGTTGCAACTGACGCTTGGCATACCGACCGTACAATATTGCGCCGACAAATTGTGCATGTCGTCCAACTATTTCGGGGATATGGTCAAGAGAATGACGGGCGACACGGCAAGCGACTATATTCGTCAATACATCATCCAACGGGCAAAAAACGAACTCGCCACCGGTGAAGGCATTGCACAAGTAGCATATGAACTGGGTTTCGAATATCCCCAGCATCTTAGCCGGATGTTCAAAAAACAGGTTGGAATAACGCCATCAGAGTATTACGAAAGTCTGCGAAAGAAATAATCAAGGTTTATAACACTTATATACGATGTAGCAATTTCATTTGTTTTTAGCTATCGATCCTTATAATTTCAGTTATACTTTTGATGTAATGTTTTCCTCCTATATAAGCATAATCCTGTAAATATCTATACGTTTATCGGATTGGCCTTCATGGTATTCAGGTTCAGAAATATCCGTGATGCTCGTTCAGCCCGTTGCGGAACATCTTCCAGAGTATATTGCATCCAAGTTGCGCCAATATGGAGTTGCTGAACAGATACTATTTCTTCAATACTTCTGCCAGTGAATGTCCTAAACTTGAATTATAATAATTAAAGAGATAAAAATTCGACAGCTAAGGTTTATATGAAATTATAGTAAGAAAAAACAGCAGATAAATAAAAAAATACTATCTTTGTATATGAATAAAGCGTTCTTTTAACTTAATGCAAAATATGATGAATATATGCAGTTCGCTCGTTTCTAAATCGTTACCCATTCAAGAGAATAGGAACTATAATTAGTTGTATCTCAATCAGAAAAGAGAATTTGAATGTCTTGCTATGTGGAAATGCAAGTCTTTCTTTATACCTATGCTTTTGAACCATCTTTTCATCGGATAGGTCAGCATATATGTGGTCAGCCCATCAAATACGAGTCCTTCACCACGTGGGCCGATAACTTCCATGAGATCATCTCCGATAGGAACGTTTGCCATGTTCTTTGTTTTCTGCATACGTTTGAATACACACCATCCGCCTTTTGGCAATTCCTTGATATCCTCCCCCATTTCAAAGCAAGTATGTCGCTTCTTCTGAAGCCTGTTATACAGGCGAAAATGATAGCATTTCGTAATAAGGAATAGGGCATTCATTATTTATGATCAGCCCTAATTCATGTTCTGTCAGATAATTGATTTCTGTTTCCTCTTCCGGAATCCTGTCAAGAAAATCATTGATATTCTCTTTGAGCATTCGTTTCTTATAGGCCTCTTTCAATATTCCTCTGAATGTGGAAAAAATATCCGGCAGCAGAGTTCTGTTTCAGCTTTTTACTGTCGTCTCTCAGTTTGGCCGTATTCAGCAGATAGGAACGGAATCTCTGGCAGAGAGCGACATTGATATCTGCAAAAGTACATTTGTTGTTTGTGAAGGCAGCAAAGTGCTGATACACATAAATCCACTTCTTATTGTGCTTGAGTGATTCATTTTTGAAATAATCAAGAAAATCTGTTTTCTCAACAATCTTATCGTAAAAATCGAATTTCTCGTTTATTATCTGCTCCAGTACTCTCAGACGGAATATTTCCATCTTCTGCATAATACTTTTTACATGTTCACGATGCAGTCATTTAGAAAATCTCGACAAACATTGGTATTCAATAAGTTCAAAACTTGTTTGAAAAACTCAAATACACGTAAGGTACAATATTACAATATTTAAAAATCTGATAATCAAAATATTAGAAATAATTCGCAATTTCCGAAAGCCTTTGACTCTATACAAATGTATGAAAAAATAGTATATTTTCCAAGCTTTTTCAATATTTTCTACAAGGTACAAAAAGTGAAGTATTCATGTAGTTGTATAGTGTATTAATGTATCAAGATATAATTTGAATTACTATCTTTTACAATTGGTGAATTGTGAGACAGTTTAGGGAATAATCTACTTTTGTGGTAAGCATTATGTGACAGCAGTCAATATTTTCTAAGATTACCTTAGTAGTAATATTTTGAACAGAAAAAGAAGTGTTATTTCTTTTTATTGTTCAAAATATGGTTATCTTTTTAGAAATAATATATGTTGAAATATAAACTCTATGGATAATATAATAAATCTCAATGTCCGATGATATGACCAAGTAGATTACGGCAAGATTAAATTCGAAAATTGATTTCTGTAATACATCATATAATAAAGTAAAACATTTATATTTGCATATTATATGATATGTTGAGCTATGACAAAAAGTACAATGGGTACCAAGTTGCCAAGAAAACTGGAGCAGAAGATGCAAATGGTGGGTGAACAAATCAGACTTGCACGATTGCGTAGAAACCTTAGTGTCGCACAGATTGCCGAACGTGCTACCTGTTCACCCCTTACGGTTTCACGCATAGAGAAAGGTGTACCGACAGTGGCAATAGGCATTTATCTTAGGGTGCTTTATGCGCTTCAACTGGATGATGATATTCTTCTTCTTGCAAAAGAAGATGCAATGGGAAAGGTCTTGCAGGATTTGAGCCTTAAGAAACGAGAAAGAGCATCTAAAAAGAAATAAAAATTAAGAATTGGTAATATGTTGTATATCTATCCGGAAACAGTAGAATCAGTCAGAAAATTTGTAAATAAAAAATAGCCAGATAAGAATAAAGAGGTGTATTGCCAGGAAAATGAAAGTGCTTGGCATCAGAATAGGTATATATTGATTACTGTCTCACCTCGGATTAATTCTAAAGTAGTACATTATGAATATATTAATGGCTACTTGGAGTTGCATCTGGAGGATGATTATTATGGTAATACATTCAATCAGAGATTGTACAAATATCTTCGTGATAACATCGATACGGAATCGGGTGATTATTTATGGCATAATTGGAATGGAATGAAACAAGGACGATTACGCTATGAATATAAAATTGGAGATCTTCTGAATTAGCAGATTATCTTACAAAATTTATTAGTAAGATCGATCCATTGATTGAAGATTTCCTAAATACTTATTATGACGGAAATAATGATACTCAAAAGGAGATTTGTACAGTATCATCTATTGATTTTTAATAAAATTGAAGATGGTGCTTCTGTCAACATTAATATTACAGATGGAACTGGAAGCAAAGTTGTCCTTCATACGATGTCATTAAAAGATGTACTTTCCTTAAAATTAAAGATACCGGATTATCAACGTATATATTGCTGGCCGCAAAAAAATGTAGAACAGCTGCTGGATGATATTTTTATTCCTAGGAATCATAAATATCATTTAGGGACATTGATTCTTCAAAAGAAAGGTGATGATTATGATATCATTGATGGCCAACAAAGAACTGTTACTTTGGCGCTCATTTTACGTGCTATGTGTATTGATAACATTCTTTTATTGAAAGAAAAATTTGATTCTGTTGAAGCTCAAAAATATATAGGATATAACAGATATATTATTGAAATGTATCTTGATAGACATTATCCCAACATTGAAACACGTAGTAAAGAAGCCAAAAAAAAAATTCTTGATATAATTTCGTTTGACGTACTAGTACTTAATGATTCTTCACTTGGAACTTGCTTATACGTTCTTTTCAACACAGAACGCCAGAGGAAAGGCTTTGACAGATTATGATTTATTAAAATCACATCATCTCAGATTCATTCCTGAAAGCCATGAAGCTCAACAACGTCATTTGGCAAAGATGTGGGATAAGCTTCTTGTGAAAAGTGAACGGGAAAATGGGGATAGAAGTGTATCAATTATCTTAATAATAAATCCAATCT
>VOFJ01001397.1_pt1 | contig 19627 bp, 24 predicted proteins | sample 5384081 | NCBI WGS metagenome assembly VOFJ01 (sample SAMN12384729, study PRJNA508395) | human gut metagenome | isolation source: healthy gut I | host: Homo sapiens
ATCAATTGTACTTCGTTCGGTTACGTATTGCTAGGGCGGCGGGGCCTGGTTTCGCACTGCTGCGTTGCGCAGTAATCGCCAGCACGGAGCAGCCGCCTTCGGGACTAAGGTGCCGCTGCGGCCATTGCCAGCCATTGTTTAGAAAACAGGATTACTTGTACAGATCGACCAGGCGAGTCAGGTGCTCGTAACGGTCGTTTGCGACCTGCTGGTTGCGATCGAACAGCTGCTTTGCACGATCCGGGAATGCACGAGTCAGGCGGCTGTAACGAGTCTCGTTTGCCAGCAGTGCCTGATACTTCTCGGCATCCACAGCCTTGGAGGTCAGGGTGAAGGGGTTCTTGCCCTGAGCCTTGTTGGCCGGATTGAAGGTGAACAGGTTCCAGTAACCAGCCTCAACTGCCTTCTTCATCTCGTTCTGGCAGTTGGTCATGCCGCCCTTAACACCGTGCAGCTCGCAGGGAGCATAGCCGATGATCAGAGACGGGCCGGGATAAAAGCCTCAGCCTCTGCAATCGCCTTGACAGCCTGATTCATGTTAGCACCCAGAGCGATCTGAGCAACATAGATGTAGCCATAAGTCATAGCGATCTCAGACAGGCTCTTCTTGCTGATTTCCTTACCAGCAGCAGCGAACTGGCAGACTTCACCAATGTTGGAAGCCTTGGATGCCTGTCCGCCGGTGTTGGAGTACATCTCAGTATCGAAGACCATGACGTTGACATCCTCGCCGGAAGCCAGGACGTGATCCAGACCGCCGAAGCCGATGTCGTATGCCCAGCCGTCGCCGCCGAAGATCCAGACGGACTTCTTAGCGATGAACTCTTTGCTCTTCAGGATCTCAGCGGACTCGGTGCAGCCAGCGGCAGCAGCCTTCTCCAGCTCAGCGATCAGAGCCTTGGCGGGTTCGTCGTTTGCCTTGGTGTTGTTCTTGGTCTCCATGAACTTGTCGAAGGCAGCCTTCAGCTCAGCGGAAGCCTTGTCAGAACCAGCAACCCTCTCAGCAATGCGCTTGATCAGGTTCTCACGAACGGTCTTCTGGCCGAGGTACAGGCCCAGACCATGCTCAGCGTTATCCTCGAACAGGGAGTTGCACCATGCAGGACCATGGCCGCTGTCCTTGTTGACGGTGTACGGAGAGATGGAAGCGGTACCGCCCCAGATAGAGGAGCAGCCGGTAGCGTTGGAGATGTACATCTTCTCGCCGAACAGCTGAGTGATCAGGCGAGCGTAAGAGGTCTCGGCACAGCCTGCGCAGGAGCCAGAGAACTCCAGCAGCGGCTGGTTGAACTGAGAGCCGATGACGGTATCGTCTGCGAACTTAGAAGGCTTCTTGGAGATGTTGGCGACGCAGTAGTCGAAGACTGCCTGCTGGTCTGCCTGGCTCTCCTGAGGAACCATAGCAATTGCCTTGGTGGGGCAGACGGTGACACACTCGCCGCAGCCCATGCAGTCCAGAGGAGACACAGCCATGACGAACTTGTACTCGTTAGCCGGCTTGTTGTCGCGGCTCTTGGTCTGTGCGGGAGCAGCTGCCAGCTCGTCAGCGGTCAGCTGGAACGGACGGATGGTTGCATGAGAGCACACGAATGCGCACTGGTTGCAGCCAACACACTTGGAAGCATCCCACTCGGGGACATTGACAGCGGTGCCGCGCTTCTCATATGCGGAAGCACCCTGCTCCCACTCGCCGTTTGCATTTGCAACGAAAGCGGAAACAGGCAGGCTGTCGCCGTCCATACGAGCGATGGGCTCCATGACATCACGGATCTGCTTGACCAGCTCCGGACGGCCGGTGAGAGCCTTGGGAGCGGGATCGGCCTCGGGGTTGGACCAGGAAGCGGGGACGTCGACCTTGTGGATCGCGTCAACACCGGCATCGATGGCCTTCCAGTTCATCTCAACGACGTCCTGACCCTTCTTGCCGTAGCTCTTCTGAGCTGCCTGCTTCATGAAGTTGACGGCGTCCTCGATGGGCATAACGTCAGCCAGCTTGAAGAAAGCGGACTGCAGGATGGTATTGGTACGCTTGCCCATACCGATCTCGATTGCCTTATCGATGGCGTTGATGGTGTACAGCTGAATGTTGTTGTCAGCAATGTACTTCTTGGCCTCAGCGTTCAGGTGCTGGCCCAGCTCCTCATCGGTCCACTGGCAGTTGATCATGAACACGCCGCCGGGCTTGACATCCTGGACCATCTTCATGCCCATGTGGATGTAAGCGGGGTTGTGGCAGGCCACGAAGTCAGCCTGATTGATGTAGTAGGGGCTGCGGATGGGCTTGTCGCCGAAACGCAGGTGGCTGATGGTCACGCCGCCGGTCTTCTTGAGTCATACTGGAAGTATGCCTGAACATACTTATCCGTGTGGTCGCCGATGATCTTGATGGAGTTCTTGTTCGCACCGACGGTGCCGTCGCCGCCCAGACCCCAGAACTTGCACTCCTTGGTGCCAGCTGCTGCGGTGATGGGAGCGGGCTTGACTTCAGGCAGAGACAGGCCGGTGACATCATCGGTGATGCCGAGGGTGAAGCGCTCCTTCGGCTGATCCTTCTCCAGCTCCTTGAACAGAGCGAAGATGGAGGACGGGGAGTGTCCTTGCTGCCCAGGCCGTAGCGGCCGCCGGTCAGAACGACATCGTTCAGGCCAGCCTCACGCAGGGTAGCAGCAACATCCAGGTACAGGGGCTCGCCCAGAGAGCCGGGCTCCTTGGTACGATCCAGAACTGCAACCTTCTTGGCAGTCTTGGGCAGGACCTTCAGCAGAGCGGAGGACACCCAGGGACGGTACAGGCGGACCTTGACGATACCGACCTTCTCGCCCTTGGCGTTCAGGTAATCGATGACCTCGTCAGCAACGTCGCAGACAGAGCCCATAGCGATCATGACACGGTCAGCATCGGGTGCGCCGTAGTAGTTGAACAGCTTGTAGTCGGTGCCCAGCTTCTCGTTGACCTTGTTCATGTACTTCTCGACGACTGCGGGCAGTGCGTCGTCGTAAGCGGAGTTGCAGGCCTCACGGTGCTGGGAGAACACGTCGCCGTTCTCGTGGGAACCGCGCATCTTGGGGTGCTCGGGGTTCAGAGCCTTGGCACGGAACTCCTCAACAGCCTTCATGTTGCACATTTCCTTCAGATCAGCGTAGTCCCACTTCTCGATCTTCTGGTACTCGTGAGAAGTACGGAAGCCATCGAAGAAGTTCAGGAAGGGAACCCGGCCCTCGATTGCTGCCAGATGGGCAACAGGGGACAGATCCATAACTTCCTGCACGCTGCTCTCGACCAGCATTGCAAAGCCGGTCTGGCGGCATGCCATAACGTCGCTGTGATCACCGAAGATGTTCAGGGACTGGGTAGCAACGGTACGTGCAGAAACATCGAACACGCAGGGCAGCTGCTCAGCAGCGATCTTGTACATGTTGGGGATCATCAGCAGCAGGCCCTGCGAGGCGGTGAAGGTGGTGGTAACAGCACCTGCACCCAGAGAGCCGTGCACAGCGCCCAGCAGCGCCGGCCTCAGATTCCATCTCGACGACCTTGACCTGATTGCCGAAGATGTTCTTCTGGCCGTTAGCTGCCCACTGGTCCACAGAGTCAGCCATCGGAGAAGAGGGGGTAATGGGGTAGATGGCAGCCACGTCCGTGTAGGCATATGCCACATGCGCCGCGGCGCTGTTGCCATCCATGGTTTGCTTTGCTCTAGGCATTTTTTCTTCCTCCATTGTTCAGAATTTGGTACCTTCTGCGCGGGGCAATTGCGCCCCGGCGGGGCCGGAGAACCCCAGAAGGCACTATTGCTCGTCTACTATAATAGCAAATTCCGCCGGTAAAGGCAACGCAAACCGACTATAAAAACACAACAAAAATTCAAGAAATTTTTTAGCGCTTTTTTACGCTTGTGTCTTTTGTTGCATCTAACCTGACAGATTATTAAGAATCCGGCTTTTTTGCTGTATTTTTCTTCATTTATCCTCAATTTTGAATTGACAACCGGCGCTTTGTTGCCGTAAAAACTTGAACCAGCATCATTATCATCTGGAAAGGACGCAGAAACGATGGATGCTGCACATTTTGAAAAGACGCTCTCGAGCGAAGTTCTCTTTGAGGGCCGGGTGGTCACGCTGACCAAGGATACCGCCCCTTTTGGAAAATGGAAAGACCGCCACCCGCGAGGTGGTGCACCACCACGGCGGTGCGTGCATCCTACCGTACTTTGAGGATGGCACCCTCTGCATGGTGCGGCAGTTCCGCTACGCCATGCAGCAGGAGCTGTGGGAGCTGCCCGCCGGCAAGCTGGAAAAAGGCGAGGACCCGTTCCTCGCCGCCCAGCGGGAGCTGGGCGAAGAGTGCGGCCTGACCGCCGACCACTACACCCCTCTGGGCCAGTTTTACCCCACGGTGGGCTATGACACCGAAGTGATCTATATGTGGGTCGCCACCGGCCTGCACAAGACCCAGATGCATCTGGATGCGGACGAGTTTTTGACCCCTGACCCGGGTACCGCGCTGAAAAAGGCCTATGAGATGGTGATGCGCGGCGAGATAAAGGACGGCAAGACCATCGCGGGCGTGCTCAAGCTCAAGGCGCTGGTGGACGAGGGCAGGCTGTGAACATACTCTACGAAGATACAGCCCCTCGTGGTTCTGGACAAGCCCGCCGGACTTTCCAGCGAAGAGGGCGTGCCCGCAGCCCTGCGGCAGCTGTGGGGCCAGCCGGATGCCTTTGTAGGCGTGGTGCACCGGCTGGACATCGGCGTGTCCGGCCTGATGGTGCTGGCCCGCAGACCCGACGGCCGCTGCGGCCTTGAGCCGGCAGATCACCCAAAGTCAGGAAGCCTATGCAGTGCAGGACGGCCGGGCCGAACCTGGCCCCGGTGCACCCCGCCGCACCCTGCTTCATCAAGCAGTACCGCGCCCTCATTGCAGGCGGGCCGGACGAAAAGCTGCCCGCCGAAGGCGCCCTGCGGGACTACTTCTTCAAGGACAGCCGGAAGGGGAGGGTCTTCCCGGTCAGCCGCCCCCGCAAAGGGGTGAGGGAAGCGGTGCTGGAATACCGCATCGACGGCCACAAATGGGGCCCTGAGCCTTGCGGACATCACCCTCCACACCGGGCGCACCCATCAGATACGGGTGCAGTTCGCGTCCCGGAAGCATCCGCAAAAATCTGGGGGTGACGGCAAATACGGCAGCCGGTTCAAGGGGAACATCGCCCTGCAATTGGAGCAAAGCCTGCAAAGCGGCTGCAATTCCTGCACCCGGAAACGGGGGGGGCAGCAGATGCCGGAATTCCGGCTGGAAAAGCCGAACGAGGAACCATGGAACATCGGGTGAAAATACTATGGAACAACAAACATATGGAAGGCGGATGCTGAAATTTACGCCGTGCTGGAGCGGGAGATCATCGATTTGACCATCCGCCCCGGCTCTCCGCTGAGCGAAAATCCGCTGTGTAGCCGCTTTGCCGCACCCCGCAGCCTTATCCGGGTGGTGCTGCAGAAGCTGCAGGAGAACGGGCTGGTAAAGATTGTGCCGTACAAAGGCACGACCGTCACCCGGCTGAACCGCCGCATCGTGGACGAACTGATCTATGAGCGCATCGCGGTAGAGGCCCGGGTACTGCGGGACTTTGCGCCCAGGTGCACCCCGGAGCAGCGGGCTCTGATCCGCCGGCGGGCCGACGCCTACGAGGAGCTGGCCCACGCCGAGCCGCCGGACTTTAACCGTCTGTATGAGGCAGACCGGCTGCTCCATGAGACGTGGTTCTCTGCCATGGACAAGATGTATCTGTGGAGCACCCTGCAGAGCGCTCACGCCGACTACAGCCGCTTCCGGATGCTGGACACCATCACCAGCGGCGGGCTGGCGGAGGTCATCGCGGACCATCAGAACCTGATCGACGCCATTGAGCGGTGCGACCTGGCGGCCTTTGAGCCGCTGGTGGAGCGCCACCTCTACGGCGGCATCCGCCGGCTGGGCTCCAAGCTCACCGAGGAAATACGCCGATTATTTTGAACCCGAAAAATAAATGTTCCACGTGGAACGCCAAAAAAGACCAGCGCCGCAGGGTGAGATACTCTGCGGCGCTGGTCTTTTTGCTTATCGGAGAACGTTCGCCCTTGGGGGAAGAGCGCGGAAATTTTATCGTTTATTCAATTTTATTGGTGCGGTTCAGCACAAAGTTGCGGGTCTCGTTCGGGGCAAAGTACGGCGTATACTGAATGCCGATCTGCTCCCAGTTGCTCGGAACGATCGCATGGATCTTGATGCAGCCCGTCTCCTTCGGTTTCAGGTTATCCCGCACACCGTAGGTCTTCAGACCGGTCTCGTCCGTCAGATAACCGATCTCCGCATGGCCGATCTTGCCGCTGTCCGACGTCATCTTGAAATCGCTCTTGCCCAGCGTCTCATACTGGTTGTTATAGATCGCCTTCAGCACCTCGGCCAGTTCGGTCTCCGTGGTATTTCCCATCTTGACCGTCTGCTCCGACTGATGTATCCAGCCCGATGCACACGGTGATGAACGTTTTTCCTGCATAGTTCCCGACCATGCCCGAAATCGGATCCAATCGATAGCCCAGCAGCTTTACGTTCACTCCATTGACCTGTGTGGACTCACCCACTCCATACACGGTGTCTTTTCGATCCGCCGCCCTCCTCGGAACACCCTGCGAAGATGCCGGATGCGGTAACAGCCAGCGCAGCAGCGCCGGCGCATTTCAGGAAAACTCTACGGCTCATGCTTGCCATATTCGGTACCTCCCTTAAATGATCTGGTATCTCAACTTATCAGACCTTTGTCCGGTAAGCTGGTTTCTGGCTTGAGAATACCAGAACTCCAAGGATTTGGCAAGAGGATTTTTCGCAAAAATCCGACCGAATAGCGTTTCTTTGTACGAAATTTCAGTAAAGAATCTTTTGCCCATTCGCTGAAGGTGCGGAATTTGCGCACGAAGCGGCAAAAAAACACAGCAGCTTTGCCAAGCCGCCCCCAAATTTCTTAGAGAAACCGCCGAAAATGCAGCTGTTTTTTTCCGCAAGGGCACCAGAAAACGTTTTAGCCGAAGATGCCGGTCAGGAAAATTTCCAGACCGATGCCGATGAGGATGACGCCGCCGAGAACGGAGGCTTTGCCGGAGAGCTTGGTGCCGAACTTTTTGCCGATGGCAAGACCGGCCTCGCAGATGAAGAAGGTGACGATCGCCACGATGAGGGAAGCCACCAGCGCCATGAACCAGCCGTACTCCGAGATGGTGAAGCCCACCGACAGCGCGTCAATGCTGGTGGCGACGCCCTGCATGAAGAGTGCGCCCGCGCTCAGCTCAGCGGCTTCCTCGGCCTCTTCGCCCTTGATGCCCTCGATGAGCATTTTACCGCCGATGTAGCCCAGCAGGATAAGGGCGATCCAGGGGATGAACTTTTCAAACGAAGAGAACAGCTCCACGATGGTGTGGACGCAGACCCAGCCCGTCATGGGCATGACGGCCTGAAACAGACCGAAGGTGCCCGCAATGATGCACATCCGCTTCATCGACATTTTGGGATCGTGCAGACCATTTGCCATTGAGACCGAAAACGCATCCATCGCCAGACCTACGCCCAGCAGTGCGCTGTTGAAGAAGAACAAAAACTCCATTCCATACTGAATACGCCTCCTAAATTTGACCAGATTTGGTGCGGCTAACAAAACCCGGAATCGGTGCGCGTGCGTCCGTCCGATTCCGGGTCATTTTTTTTTTACAAACTGACTCCATGCGTTATGGGCGTGGTACTCGCACCAAAACGCAGCCTGAGAGGCGTGATTCCGAATCAGTCCTCACTGCTGTCCGCTTCCGGGGCTTCGGCAGCCGAAGCCTCATCGGCGGCTTCCATCTCGGCAAGCTGCTCTGCGGTGGGTTCGGCATCGGCATCGGAGGTGTCGATTTTCTCGGTCTGTGCCTCGTCGTCGTGGTCGGTGCGTGCCAGCACCATCACCTTGTCGTTCTCGCCCAGACGCATCACCCGCACGCCGGAGCCGTAGCGGCTCTGCAGCGGGATCTCGTTGGCGTGCAGGCGGATGATGATGCCCTCCTGACTGCTCAGCAGCACGTCATCCACATCGTCCACGATCTTCACGGCGGCAACCTTGTCGCGGCTCACATCGTAGTTGCGGATGCCCTTGCCGCCGCGGGCGGTGATGCGGTAGGTGTCGATATCGGAGCGGCGGCCCTTGCCGTTCTCGGTGACGGTGAGCACCGTGCCGCCCTCGCGGCAGATGCACACGCCCACAACTTCGTCGCCCTCGGCCAGACGGATGGCACGCACGCCGTGGCCGTTACGGCCCATCGGGCGGGCGTTTTCCTCGTTGAAGCGGATGGCCTGACCGTTGCGGGTGGCAACGATGAGCATATCGTGGCCGGAGGTCAGGCGGGTCCAAGCCAAGAGCGTCGCCCTCGTTCAGGGCAATGCCGATCAGGCCGCTCTTGCGGATGTTGGCGTACTGTTCCAGCGGGGTGCGCTTGATCAGACCCTGCTTGGTGACCATGGTCACATAGCCGCCCGACTGCTCAGCATCCTTGCTCTGGCAGATCATGTTGGTCACCTTTTCGCCCTCCGCCAGCTGCAGCAGGTTGACGATGTTCATGCCCTTGCTGGTGCGGCTGCCCTCGGCGATGGTGTAGCCCTTGATGCGGAACAGGCGGCCACGGTCGGTGACAAAGAGCACATAGTCGTGGGTGGAGCCTACGAACATCTCCTGCACGATATCCTCTTCCTTGCGGGTCATGCCGGAGATGCCGCGTCCGCCGCGGCGCTGTGCCTGATAGGTGGCCTTGAGCTGACGCTTGATATAACCGGCCTCGGTCAGGGTGTACACACACTGCTCCTCGGCGATCAGATCCTCGATATCCACCTCGCCGGTCACGGACTGGATCTCGGTGCGGCGCTCGTCGCCGAAGCGCTTCTTCATTTCCAGCAGCTCGTCCTTGACGATGGCAAGCACCCGGGCGTCATCGGCCAGAATGGCTTCCCAGTCCTCGATCTTGGCGTGCAGGCTTGCCAGCTCTTCCTCGATCTTCAAGATCTCCAGACCAGCCAGACGACCCAGCTGCAGCTTGACGATGGCGTCTGCCTGCGGGTCGTCAAAGCCGAATTGCTCCATGATGGCAGCTTTGGCTTCTGCCATGCCGCCCTTGCAGGCGCGGATGGTGGCGATCAGCTCGTCCACGATGTCGGTGGCCTTCTTCAGGCCTTCCAGAATGTGGGCGCGCTCCTTGGCCTTTTTCAGGTCGTACTGGGTGCGGCGGCGCACCACCTCATCCTGAAATTCCACATACTTCTGCAGCATCTGCTTCAGGGTGAGCACCTTGGGCACCTTGTGGTCGATAGCCAGCATGATAACGCCCACGGTATCCTGCAGCTGGGTGTACTGGTACAGCTGGTTCAGGATGACCTGTGCGTTGGCGTCCTTGCGGATGTCCACCACGATGCGCATACCCTTGCGGTTGGTCTCATCGTTCAGGCCGGTGATGCCCTCGATGCGCTTTTCCTTGACAAGGTCTGCCATGTGCTCGATGAGACGCGCCTTGTTGACCATATAGGGAATTTCCGTAATGATGATCTGGGTGCGGCCGTTCTTGGTCTCCTCAATGGTGGCGCGGCCGCGCAGGGTGATCTTGCCGCGGCCGGTGGCGTAGGCGGCGCGGATGCCGCTGCGTCCCATGATGATGCCGGCGGTGGGGAAGTCCGGGCCCTTGATGTGCTCCATCAGGCCGGGCAGATCGATGTCCGGGTCATCGATATAGGCGATGCAGCCGTCAATGACCTCCCTCAGGTTGTGGGGCGGGATGTTGGTGGCCATACCGACCGCGATGCCCTGACTGCCGTTGACCAGCAGGTTCGGGAAGCGGCAGGGCAGCACGCTGGGCTCCTTTTTGGTCTCGTCAAAGTTGGGATCCCAGTCGATGGTGTCCTTCTCGATATCGGTCAGCATCTCCACCGCCATGCGGCTCATGCGGGCCTCGGTGTAACGATAAGCAGCCGGGGGGTCGCCGTCCACAGAACCAAAGTTACCCTGACCATCCACCAGCGGATAGCGCAGCGAGAAGTCCTGTGCCAGACGTACCATGGCGTCGTAGACCGATGCGTCGCCGTGGGGGTGGTAAGAGCCCAGCACCGCACCAACGGTATCGGCAGATTTGCGGTATGCATGGCTGGGGTCGTTGCCGCGCTCATGCATGGTGTACAGGATGCGGCGGTGGACGGGTTTCAAGCCGTCCCGCACATCGGGCAGGGCGCGGGACACGATGACCGACATGGAATAATCCAGGAAGGCCGTCTCGATCTCCTTTTTGACATCGCGGATGATCTTTTTGGTTCCGCTGCCCGGTATCATCACATAATCTTCTTCCATTTGTTCCTCCGTGTCTTACACGTCCAGCTTTGCGTACTGGGCGTTGGTCTCGATAAAGCGGCGGCGGGGCTCCACCTGATCGCCCATCAGGATGGTAAAGGCTTCGTCAGCCTTTTCGGCATCCTCGATGGTGATCTGCACGATGACCCGGTTGTCCGGGTTCATGGTGGTCTCCCACAGCTGCTCGGGGTTCATCTCACCAAGGCCCTTATAGCGGTTCACCTTTGCGCCGGGCATCTCCTGCGAGAGGATGGCCATTTCCGCGTCGTTATAGGCGTACTTGATGGTGTTGCCCTTCTGCACCTTGAACAGGGGCGGCTGTGCCACATACACATGACCCTGCTCGATGAGGGGGCGCATATAGCGGAAGAAGAAGGTCAGCATCAGGGTGCAGATGTGGGAGCCGTCCACGTCCGCATCGGCCATGATGAACACCTTGTCGTACCGCAGCTTGGAGATATCGAACTCGTCACCGATTCCGCAGCCCAGTGCCAGCACCACCGGCATCAGCTTGTCGTTGCCGTAAATTTTATCGGCGCGGGCCTTTTCCACGTTCAGCATCTTGCCCCACAGCGGCAGGATGGCCTGAATGGCAGAGTCGCGGCCCATCTTGGCGGAACCGCCTGCAGAGTCGCCCTCGACGATGAAAATTTCGGTGCGGCTGGGGTCTTTCTCGCGGCAGTCTGCCAGCTTGCCGGGCATCCGGCTGGTCTCCAGCGCGCTCTTGCGGCGCACCAGTTCGCGGGCCTTTTTGGCGGCGGCGCGGGCGCGGGCGGCCTGGGTGGCCTTTTCAAAGATGGCCTTTGCCACGCCGGGGTTCTCCTCAAAGAACTCCATCAGCTTGGAGTAGACCATGTTGGAAACGAGGGTGCGGATCTCGGTATTGCCCAGCTTTGCCTTGGTCTGGCCCTCAAATTCGGCCTCCTGCAGCTTGACCGAGATGACGCAGATCAAGCCCTCGCGCACGTCTGCGCCGGACAGGTTCTCGTCCTTGTCCTTCAGCAGGCCGTGGCTGCGGCCGTAATCGTTGAACACGCGGGTCAGGCTGGCCTTGAAGCCCTCTTCGTGGGTGCCGCCGTCCGGGGTGTTGACGTTGTTGGCAAAGCTCAGAAGCAGCTCGTTGTAGCTGGAATTGTACTGCAAAGCGATCTCCGCCACGCCGCGGTCGGTCTGCCCCTTGAGGTAGATGACGTTGGGGTGCAGCACTTCCAGCTTGCGCTTTTCGCCCAGATAGGTGACAAAGCTCTTGATGCCGCCCTCGTAGCACATGACCTCGGAGCGGTAGCAGGGGTCGCCCTCCTTGCCGTCCTCCAGCACGGGGGTGTACAGCTCACGCTCGTCGGTCAGGGTGATCTTGACACCGGCGTTCAGGAAGCTTTCCTCCCGCAGGCGCTTTTCCAGCGTGTCGAAGTCGTAGACGGTGGTATCCTTGAACATCTCCGGGTCCGGCTTGAAGGTGACCCGGGTGCCGGTGACGCCGTCGGCTACCGTGCCGATGCACTTGAGCGGGCCGTCCGGGTCGCCGCGGCGGAAGGTCTGCTCGTACTCGTTGCCGTCGCGGCGCACGTTGACGGTGAGCCACTCGGAGCGTTGACCACCGAAGCGCCCACGCCGTGCAGACCGCCGGCCACCTTGTAGCCGGAATTTTCGCCGCCGAACTTGCCGCCGGCGTGCAGGATGGTGTACACCACAGTGACGGCGGGCAGACCGGTATCGGCCTGAATGTCCACGGGGATGCCGCGGCCGTTATCGGTGACCTGAATGATGTTGTCCTTCAGGATCTTGACCTCGATGTGGTCGCAGTAACCGGCCAGCGCCTCATCAATGGCGTTGTCCACGATCTCGTACACCAGATGATGCAGACCGCGCTCACCGGTGGAGCCGATATACATACCCGGGCGCTTGCGCACCGCCTCCAGACCCTTCAGCACCTGGATCTCGCTGGCGTTATACTCGTGGTCGGTTACGGTATCGGCATTTGTACTGGTAATGATTTCTTCTGCCATATCCTTTCTCCCTTTTGTTCATTTTTGCGTTTGTTTTTTCAAATTATAGCAAAGCGGGAACCGGTACACCATGGTGTACTTTTTTCTCGCCGTTTTGTTGTGTTTTCACGCGCTGCCCGCAGAGGGCGTTCCGGCTGGCACGGTGCGGCTTTCCGGGCAGTTCCGGGGCTTTCCCATCCCTCTTTTTTCTGTGGATCTTCCGCCCATTTTCCGCAAATTTCACTCCACCATCTTTTGCGCTCTGCGGCGCATGGCGGCGCTGGACAGCTCCGAAAGATACACCGCATCCACCAGCCCTCCGTCTGCCAGCACATAGCACTGGGGCAGCTCGTCCGAAAGGCTGACCACCGCCCCATTCTTCTGGGCGTAGTTCAAAAACTCCCGCCCCCGGGGGGAGGTGGTGGTGGTTTCCAGATCAAAGATGCCAATGATATCACGGTCGTTCAGGACATAGTCCCGCCCCAGATGAATATACATACTGTATTTTCTCCCGTGTCTTTTGTTTGCATAAAGTCTGCGAAAATGCAGCTTTTATGCAACATCGTTTACAACATTTATCCATGCTGTCGGACCCGGCTCAGCACCCCGCCGTCCATGCGGTACACCTCGCCGTCGGTCTTTAAAAAGTCCGTATCATCGCAGCTGGTCACAAAGGTCTGCTTTTCCTTCATGCAGGTGAGCAGATACTGCTTGCGCCCTTCGTCCAGCTCGCTCAGCACATCATCCAGCAGCAGTACCGGGTGCTCCCCGGTGATCTGCGCCGCCGCCGCGGCTTCCGCCATTTTCAGGCTCAGCACCACGCTGCGCTGCTGTCCCTGACTGGCATACACCCGGGCAGGCTGGTCGTCCAGCAGCAGCTCCAAGTCCTCGCGGTGGATGCCGCACAGGCTCTGCCCGGCGCGCAGCTCCTCCTCCTGCCGCTGACGCAGCAACTCGGCAAGCCCGCCCGGCGCAAACTGGGCGGCATAGCGGATGCTCATCCGCTCTGCCCCGTGGAAAGCTCCGCGTAGTTGGCACAGGCGCGGGGAGCCAGCAGTTTCAGATACTCCCGCCGCCGCTGCTGCAAAGCCTCACCCTGCGCGGCAAGCTCGGTGTTGAGCACCTCCAGCAGGGTGCGCTTTTCCGCGTAGGGGCGTTCCTGCCCGTTTGCGGAGTGGCGCAGCAGCGCATTTTTTTGTTGCAAAACCCGCACATAGCGGCGGTAGCTGGCCAGATACCCGGGGTACAGCTGGCACAGCGCAGCGTCCAGAAATTTGCGCCGCCCTTCCGGAGCCCCCTTGACAAGGCTCAGGTGCCCGGGGTCGAACACCACCGCCGGAAAGCTGCCCGCCAGTGCCGCCGCCCGCTTGGGCGCTGCGCCGTTCACCGCCGCATAGCGGCCGGGCTTTGCGGCCTCCGGGGTGCCCACGGTCATGCGGATGTGGGCAGGCTCGGCAGGCTCACAGCCCTCCGGCCGGTCCCGCTGGGTGTCAGCCTCCAGCACCGCAAATGCTTCTCCCCGGCGCACAAGCTCGGCGTCCTTGCCGCCCCGGAAGCTTTTGCCGCCGGTCAGCAAGCCAGATAGCTTCCAGAAGGTTCGTTTTACCCTGACCGTTGTTGCCGCAGATGACGGTAAGCTCCCGGCCGGGCTCCAGCCGTGCCGCACAAATATTGCGATAGTTCTGTACTTCCAGCGAAAGCAGACGCATTTACTGACCCTGCCCGATCTCTACGCTCTGCCCGTCCAGCTCGATGACGTCTCCGGCGCGGCACTTTTTTGCCCCGCATGGTGCACACCTCGCCGTTCACCTTCACGGCACCGCCCTGCACCAGCTCCTTGGCTTCGCCGCCGGTCTCGCACAGACCGGCAAATTTGAGCAGGGCATCCAGCTTGATAAACTCGGTATGAATGAGAATCTTCTGCATAAAACGCGCTCCTTAGTCGTTTTTAAAGCGTACCGGCAGTACCAGATACAAAAAGTCGTTGCCCTCTACCGGCAGCACCTTCACCGGGCTCAACGGGCCGCTGATCTCCATGCGCACCTGCTCGGTGCGGGCGTTGCGCAAAGCGTCCAGCAGATAGCGGTTATTGAAGCCGATCTCTACCTCGTCGCCCTCACAGGCGGCGCTGAACTCGTCCACCACGCGGCCAAGGTTTGTCTGGCAGCGCACCACGACTTTACCCTCTGTAAAGGAGATGCGGAGGGGATTTTTTAAACGCTCTGTAATAATCAGCGAAGCACGCTCGATGGTGGAGATGAAGTCCTTGGTGTCGATGGTCACCCGGGTGCGGCTTCCGGCGGGGATGACGTTGCGGTAATTCAGGAATTCGCCCTCGATCAGGCGGCTCATGATGGTGTAACCGGCGGTGGTGAACACCACATAGCGGCGGTTGGCACTGATGTGCACATCCTCCTCGTCATCGTTGGCCAGCAGGTGGGACACCTCGGTCATGGTCTTGCTGGGCACGATGATGCGGATATCCTTCACGGCAGTGATGGGCCGCTCCACGATGGCCAGACGATAGCCGTCCAGCGCCACTATGGTCAGCTTGTCCAGCTCGATCTCGAACAGTTCGCCGGTGTGGGCGGGTTTTTTTTCTCGTCCTGACTGACGGCGTACAGGGTGCGGTCGATCATATCCCGCAGCACGCCGGTCTTGATGGTCAGAGTCTGCTCCGCGCCGGTGTTGGGCAGATCCGGGAAATCGGTAGCCGGCATGGACTGGATCTCGAACTGTGCCACGCCGCTCTGGATGGTGGTCTTGCCGTTATCCGCCGCTACGATGCTGATCTGACCTGCCGGCATCCGGCTGATCATGCTGCTGCGCAGTTTTGCATTCAGCACGATCTCACCGGGTTCTTTGATGTTGGCTTCGATGGTGGTCACGATGCCCATTTCCAGATCGTAGCCGGTCAGGGTGAGCTGAAAGCCCTCGGCCTTCAGCAGAATGCCCTCCAGCACCGGGATGGACGAGCGCATGGTGACAGCTTTGGAAACGCCGTCGATGGCTGCACTGAGCAGTGTTTTATCGCAGACGATGTTCAAAACAGTATCTCTCCTTTTTTCACACTTCCGGCTTGATCCCTGCCCTTTGGGCTGCTGCCGGAAGGCAGTAATATATTGAACTTGTTGTAGTAACCGTAGTAGGGGGTGGGGAAGATGTTGAAAACCCGGAAATGTCTTGCCGGGAAGCGGGGCTTTGGCTTTCCACCGGGATGTGGAAGGCTCGTGAAGGAAATGTTGAAAGGTGGGGAACGGTGTTTCTTTCCACAGCCGATGTGAAGAACTGATGTTAAATGTTGAAAACTCTGTGGAAAGTGTGGAAAGGTTTGCGTTTTTACCACAAGATATAGGCTTATTTTCCCCTTTTTGTTCCGTTTTCTCCCCATATTTTGGGGTTTCACCCATAAATGAGTACGACTTTTACCCCGTTTTCCCCGGTCAGGCCTTCACGTTTTTGATGATGTCGCTCACGGTCTCCCGCAGGTGCTGGTCGTTCTTCATGTCCCGTTCCATGGTCTTGAGGGAGTAGACGATGGTAGAGTGGTCGCGGCCGGAGAATTCCCGCCCGATCTCCTCCATGCTCATGCCGGTGACCTCCCGCAGGATGTAGATGGCCACACGGCGGGCGGAGGCCACATTGGCGTTGCGCTTGGTGCCGCGGATGTCCGCAGGGGAGACGTTGAAGGTGCGGGACACCTCGCCGATGATCTTTTCGATGGTCACCGGTACGGGCTGGGTCTCGTTGAGGATGTCCTTGATGGCGTTCTGCGCCACGCTGATCACCGGCTGGGTGCCCTCCAGCATATAATAGGCGTTCAGCTTTTTCACTGCGCCCTCCAGCTGGCGGATGTTGTTTTTCAGGTGGTTGGCAATGAACTCTGCCACGTCCTCGGGCAGATCCAGATGCAGCAGCTCTGCCTTGCGCTTCACGATGGCCACCCGGGTCTCAAAATCCGGCGGCTGCACATCGGCGGTCAGACCCCACTCAAAGCGGGTGCGCAGACGCTCCTCCAGGCTCTTGATCTCCTTGGCGGGGCGATCGGAAGCGATGACGATCTGCTTGTGGGCGTCATGCAGGGAGTTGAAGGTGTGGAAGAACTCTTCCTGCGTGGACTCTTTGCCTGCGATGAACTGGATATCGTCCACCAGCAAAAGGTCTGCCACGCGGTACTTCATGCGGAAGTCCTCGGTGCTGCCGGCGCGGATGGCGGCGATCAGCTCGTTGGTGAACTGCTCGCAGGTGACATACATGATGACGAAATCGGGGTGGGTGCGCTTGATCTCGGTCTGAATGGCGGTCAGCAGATGGGTCTTGCCAAGGCCGGAGCCGCCGTAGATGAACAGGGGGTTATAGGCCCCGGAGGGGTTTGCCGCCACAGCCTGCGCAGCAGCAAACGCAAACTGGTTGGACGGCCCCTTGATGAAGTTTTCAAAGGTGAATTCGTAGTTGCCCTGCGGGGAGGCGGGGTTTGCCTCGTACTGCTGGGCCAGCACTACTTCGTGGGGCGGGGTGCTGGGCACCACAAGGGTGATGTCCACATCAAAGCCCAGCACGGACTTGAAGGCCTCCTTGAGCAGGCCGAGGTACCGGTCGGTGACGATCTTGCAGATAAAATCGTTGCGCACCGACAGGGTGATATGGCTGGAGTCCTCAAAGCTGATAGGCTCCAACCCGTCGATATAGAGATTGTACGTTGGCTCGGCCATCTGCGCCTTGCAGTACATCTGGGCCGCTTCTAAAACGTCCTTGAAAGAATCCATAAAACATCCACTCCATTGAATCGGTCGAAGTTTTCAACAATGCTGCTGATACCACGTTAGTATACCACAAAAATCTCCCTGCGTCTATATTACTATAATGTAATTTATAATACATAAAATAAGATGGTACAGCAGCCTTGTGGAAAAACGCCAAAAAGACCACAATATCTGGTAGAAAAGAGTTTTCCACGGCAAAATGGTGAAAAAGTTGAAAATCTTTTAACAGAAAAATCAGAAAAAAGTTTGCAGAAAAGCAAAAAATGCTTGACAGAACGTCATACTATGCGATATACTGTTGAATTGCAAGCCTGTCCCCAATCTGGGACCGATCAAGACCCCATACCGGGGATAAGTTTTTACGGAGGATACAACCATGAAGAGAACTTTTCAGCCCAAGAAGCGTCAGCGCAAGGAAGTTCATGGCTTTCTGACCCGCATGAGCACCAAGAACGGCCGTAAGGTCATCAATGCTCGCCGTGCAAAGGGCCGCAAGAGCCTGACTGTCTGATCTTAAACCTTGCAGGTGAGATCCGGCGCAGAAATGAATATGCGCACAAAAGACCGCTGATATCCCATTGGCGGTCTTATTTTTTTTACCCGTCAAAAGTTTTTTCGTAAAAATGCCCGGATGGGCTTTTAAACTGCAAAAATTTTTGATATACTGGCTAAAGAGTGCACCTATGTGCACCCGGACGAAAGGAGGTGCCGACGTTATGCGTTATCGTCCGATCCGCCGCAACAGCGAGTTTGGCCGTGTGTACGCCCGCGGCAAGTCCTATGTGAACCCGGCACTGGTATTGTATGTGCTCAAGACCCGGGGCCGCAACACCCGGGTGGGCCTGACCGCAACTAAGAAAATCGGCCACGCCGTGCAGCGCAACCGCGCCCGCCGCGTGATGAAAGCTGCTATTGACGAGCATCTGGATTACAATATCGGCGGCTACGATCTGATCTTCGTGGCCCGGGGCATGACCCCCAAACTGAAAAGCTGGCAGCTGAGCAGCGTTGTGGCAAAGCTGTTTGCACAGGCCGGTCTGCCGGATAAGGCCAAGCGCCCGGATGCAAAGCCGCCCGCCACCGTGCCCCCCGCCCGCAAACAAAAGCCGGAGTCCCGCGCGTGAACCGGCTGCAAATGCTCTGCCGCAGGGCATTGTGCGTGCCCATCCGCATCTACCAGTATACCCTCAGCCCATGGATCGGCCGCAGCTGCCGGTTTTCGCCCAGCTGCAGCAACTACACCATGCAGGCCATCCTGACCCACGGCTGTGTAAAGGGCATCCTGCTGGGCGCATGGCGTATTGCCCGGTGCAATCCCTTGGGCAAGTGGGGATACGACCCCGTGCCGCCGCCCGGCCGCTGGCAAAGCCCCGCCCGCAACCTGCAGCCCGCAAAGCTGTTTGAAAAGCGGCATAGGGGATAAGCCTGTTTCTGTTACTGAAAACAGGCTGATATAGATGGCGACGAAGGGTAGCGTCCTCGCCCTCTCAGTCATCGCTACGCGATGCCAGCTCCCCCAAAGTGGGAGCCCTTGGCAGTCCACGCAAGCTTCATCTTTTTGCCAAGGCCTCTCCCTTTGGGAGAGGTGGATGCGACCAGAGGGAGCAGACGGAGAGGGCGAGGATGCTAACCACGGAGATGACGGACTCTCTTTTAATTTCGCTTCTTATGACGCGCTGCACTGTGGGCGGCGTGTCCTACGATAAAAAAATAATGCGTCCCGGGCCACAGCCGGGGCAGAATGGACAAAGGTATGAACTTCTTTTACATCCTGAGCGGTCCTCTCGGCTATGTCATGGAGTGGATCTACAAGCTGCTGCCGAACTACGGCTGGGACATCATCCTCTTCACCCTGCTCATCAACCTCGTCAAGATCCCCCTGCAGACCAGCCAGCAGAAGAGCATGGCGAAAATGTCGGCCTTCCAGCCCATGATGATGGAGATCCAGACCAAGTACAAGGACAAGCCCGAAAAGCAGCAGGCTGAGCTGATGAAGCTGCAGCAGGACTTTGGCTATAAGCCCACCGCCGGCTGTATGCCCATGCTGCTGAACTTTTTGGTCATGTTCGGCGTTATCGGTGTCGTGTACAATCCGCTGGAGCGCATCTTCCACATCAGCGCTGCTGCACTGACCGCCGCCGGTGAGGCCCTGACCGCCTCCGGTGTCGCCTTTACCGCCATCACCCGCGATACCAACATCATCGCCGAGGTACTGGCAGGCAACAGCGGCGTGCTGGGCTGCTTCAGCGTCGAGCAGATCGCTACCATCACCGAGTTCGGCCAGCACATGAACTTCCTTGGCATCGACCTGACCCGCATCCCGCAGATCGGTCTGTCTCTGGATATCGTGCTGCCGCTGCTGTCGGTCATCACTATGTTCCTGTCCACCCACATCAGCATGAAGGCTTCCGGCCAGCAGATGCAGGGCAGCATGAAGCTGACCATGTACCTGATGCCGCTGATGTACCTGTTCTTCTGCTTCACCGTTCCCTGCG
>VOFJ01002051.1_pt1 | contig 19617 bp, 26 predicted proteins | sample 5384081 | NCBI WGS metagenome assembly VOFJ01 (sample SAMN12384729, study PRJNA508395) | human gut metagenome | isolation source: healthy gut I | host: Homo sapiens
TTTATCCCATGAAAAAATTCTTTATTACTTTATTGATATTGTTCTGTTTTATTAGATGTAAAGAATCTGATCTTAATAGGGCTTTGTCTATGGCAGGAGATAATGCCGATGAATTGGAAGCTGTTTTGGACTATTATAGCCATGATCCAAAAGATAGTCTTAAATATCGGGCTGCATTGTTTTTGATAGAGAATATGCCTGGACATTATTCTTTAGGTGGTAGATATATTGATCTTTATTATGATTCGGTAGACTCATTGCTTTCATTTGTAACAGATAAAGAATCTCTAAAACAAAAAATAGATAGTATTGCTGAATATTATAAATTATCGGAAAATGCGATCCGACTTGAGGATGTGGAGCACATAACGGCAAATTTTTCTTATTAATAATATAGAGCGGGCATTTGAAGTGTGGCCAAAAGGGGGGATATGCAGAACATTTATCATTTGACCAATTTTGCGAATATATATTACCATATAGAGTTGGTAATGAACCTATCGAATTTTGGCGTGATTCTTAAAAAAAATAAATATAACGATATATGGGCTCATGGGTATCATGAAGGATGGAGACATTCTGCTTTCATGCTTGTTGTGAAATAAATAATCGATTAAGAGAAGAGGCTGGTGTATATCTTTTGCCACCTGCTTTTCCTATAGAGAAGTATTCAATCTTAGCTCGGATGTTTATTGGTGATTGTGATAGTTATGGAGCCCGAGCGACTTTTGCAATGCGAGCAAAAGGTGTGCCTGTCGTAAAGATTTTACACCGCAGTGGGCTTATCGGGATATGGGGCATTCGTGGAATGTCGTATTATGTAATAATGGTCGGGAATTGTCTTTTGGCGGTGTAGATGTTAATCCGGATGTTATTCATAAACCGGATACAAAATGGCAAAAAGTATATAGGACAACTTTTGCCCGTAATAAAGAGTCTTTAGCTTCGGTTTGTAAAGGAGAGCCTATTCCTTCAATTTAAAAGCCCTTTTTATAAAGATGTAACTTCGCAATATCTTGAGACTTCTAATATTGATGTGGATATTAAAGTTTTGCCCTAAAGAAAATCGTCAATTTATGTATTTGAGCCTTTTAATAATAAAAAATGGATTCCTGTATGTTTTGCAAAAGATAAGATTTGGTGATGCAACATTTAATTCAGTGGGACGGATATTGTTTATTTGCCTTCTTATTATGTTGATAGGAAATGCAACCAGCTAATTATCCTTTTTTACTTGATTCTCGAGGTAGAATACATTATTATGAACCTGATACGTTAAATGTTTATAATTTACGTATATATCGCAAATACCCTGCTGAATTTAGGATGGTTGGTGTTGCATCTCATATGATTGGTGGGGAGTTTCAAGCTGCTGATAATCCTGAGTTTAAGAATGCGATAGTATTACATCGAATTGAGGAAAAACCCATATGGATTATATGTTACGATTCCTTTGGATTCTGTTCTTACAAAGTACCGCTATTGGAGACATGTCTCTCCTTATTGCAGGATATGGGAATATTGCAGAATTACAATTTTGGGGGAAATGGAGAATTGCTGAATCCGTCGGGGAAAATAATAGGGGACGGATGGTACGTGGGGAAATGATCCGAAACGATCGAAAGAATCGGCTTTGATAATGATCCGTTGACTTTTTTTGATTCTTCTAAGCCTGATTCTGCTTGGGTAGGACTTGAATTTCCGAAACCTAGCAGTAAAGAAAATTGTCTATTTTTTATCGAGAAATGACACACCATCGATTACAACCAATGGGTCATTACTGCCTAAAGAATTTGTACCACGTATACGAATTGTGGTACCGCCACCACCCGGTTCATCAGCTGTCTGAAAACCGATAACACCTGGCATACGGCCTACCATGCCGTTGGTAAGGTTGGTTGTCGGTGAGGCTTTCAGTTCTTCGCCGGATACACTGGCAACAGAACCGGTTACAGTCACTTTCTTTTGTGTGCCGTAGCCGACTACTACGACTTCTTCCAGTTTTTGAGTGTCTTCTTTTTAAAGTTACATTGATCGTTGATTGGTTACTTACTGCAACCTCTTGAGTTTGATAGCCGATGTAAGAAAAGACGATAGTTGATTTGGAGGGAACTTCCAATGTGTAATTGCCGTCAATATCGGTGATTATACCGATTGTTGTCCCTTTTACTGATACGTTGACACCGATTAAGGGCTCACCGGTCGCATCCACAACAGTTCCTTTTATAGTCTTTTGTTGTGCGAATGCCGTTGCTGTAAACATGATGCAAAGCATAAAACAGCCGAGCATCCTGAATAAATGGTTTAAAGAATATCTTTCCATGTGTTTGGATATTAAATGAATATAAGGTTAAAAAACTAATATGGATATTGCTATCCAGCTAAAAAAACGGAATTTAGAGATGATAGATCATAGGCAACATGTATTAGGTGGAACATATATTTTAGATAAAAATTTACACATTTGATTATATCTTTATAGGTTAACAACTCTCTTGATTGATTTAAGAATGAGTTTTGTAAACACAATCCTCGTTAATAGTTTTAAATTGTATCAGCAGCAAAGATATTGCAAAATGTTATATATGCAAAAAAATAATCGCAATAAAATATTACGATGTATGCTTATTTTCTTCTTAGACAATTGTTAATTTGAAAGTATGAACAGTATATTGGAGAATATAGATACAATTCGAAGAAATAGAGGCTATTCGCAGGAATATCTTGCTATGCAGATTGGTATGAAGCAGGCGGGATTTAGCTTGATCATGTCGGGTGAACGCGAATTGAAATATAATACGCTATTGCAAATTGCAAATGCTTTGCAGATGTCTGTAATAGATGTTATTACATTTCCCGATAAATATGTTATGGCGAAAGGGAATGGAACATCGACCGAAGCTGTTCTGCAAATAAAATTGGACAGCGATAAAAAAAGATCAGATATTGAATATTGTGTTTGGGGGAACAGATTGCGGAATTGTTGAAATCGAAATGATTTTCCTTTTGGCACGGAAGGAGAGGCTCGAACTCCCGACACCTGGTTTTGGAGACCAGTGCTCTACCAACTGAGCTACTTCCGTGTTTGCGGGTGCAAAGGTAAGAGAATATTCTATAATTCCAACTATATGTACGAAAAATAGTTGATGAAACCACTTATTTTCTCGATTCTTTGGTGATTCAACCGGAATTTCTTTTCCTATCTTTGGTGTAATAGAGTTGTTAATCGGGTATATAATTATACAAACAATCGACAAAGACATGAAAGACGAATTAGACATGAATGCCAACCTTTTGGTTGAGTTCCTTCAGAAGCCATCTGCCGAATTTACAAAGGCGGATATCGTATCGTTTAAGGAGAAGAATATCCGGATGGTGAACTTTATGTATCCTGCCGGTGACGGGCGCTTGAAAACATTGAATTTTGTTATTAACAATGCGGCATATCGGATGCAATCCTGACCTGCGGGGGGGAGCGTGTGGACGGTTCTAGCCTGTTTTCGTTTATCGAGGCGGGTAGCAGTGACTTGTATGTGATTCCGCGTTTCCGTACGGCGTTTATCGATCCCTTTTTCCGAATTGCCGACGTTGAGCATGCTGTGCTCGTTCTTTAATAAGGATGGCGAACCGCTGGAAAGCTCGCCTGAATATACGCTGCACAAGGCAAGCAAAGGCGTTTTCGGATGTGACAGGTATGCAGTTCGAGGCGATGGGAGAGCTGGAGTATTATGTGATTGCGGATGAGGAAGATTTGTTCCCGGCAACTGATCAACGCGGATATCATGAATCGGGGCCTTATGCGAAGTTCAACCAGTTCCGTACGCAATGTATGCAATATATCGCACAAGCGGGAGGACAGATAAAATACGGGCATTCGGAAGTTGGTAATTTTACCTTGAATGGTAAAAATATATGAACAGAATGAGATTGAATTCCTGCCTACGCGGGTGGAAGATGCCGCCGACCAGTTGATGATCGCCAAATGGGTGATCCGTAATCGGCATACGAGTACGGGTTGAACATTACGTTTGCTCCGGAAGATCACGGCTGGAAAAGCGGGTTCCGGTCTGCATATACATATGCGTATTATGAAGGATGGCAAGAATCAGATGTTGCAGGATGGCGTTTTGTCGGAAACGGCTCGTAAGGCAATTGCCGGCATGATGAAGTTAGCTCCGTCCATTACGGCTTTCGGCAATACGAATCCGACTTCTTATTTCCGTCTGGTTCCTCACCAGGAGGCTCCGACGAATATTTGCTGGGGCGACCGTAACCGCTCTGTTTTAGTGCGTGTTCCGTTGGGGTGGGCTGCCAAGAAGGATATGTGTTCGCTGGCAAACCCGTTGGAGGCAGATAGTCATTATGACACGACGCAGAAGCAGACGGTCGAAATGCGTTCGCCGGACGGATCGGCCGATTTATATCAGTTGTTGGCGGGACTGGCGGTCGCTTGCCGTTACGGGTTTGAAATCCCGGATGCGTTGGATATTGCAGAAAAGACTTATGTGAACGTGAATATTCATCAGGAAGAAAACAAGGCTCGTTTGGAAACATTGGACCAACTGCCGGATAGCTGTGCCGCCTCTGCCAAACGCCTGCAACAGCAGAGGGGGATATTCGAACAGTATAATGTCTTTAGTCCGAGCATGATTGACGGTATCATAAAAAAACTGGAAAGTTATGATGACACGACATTGCGTGAAGACCTGAAAAATGATCCGGAAGGAATGCTTGAACTGGTAAACCGGTATTTTCATTGCGGATGATGGTTACTTTAGGATCAAGCCGAAAGTGACTGATTTATATCATCTTTAAATCCTCGAACATCTGTTTATATACTGCGGCCTTTTCCTCTAACGGCGGGGTAAGCCCGGGAGGAAGAAGGCATGCGGTAGAGATGGAAAATGCGGCTCGACAGGGTGAAACGGGAGTAGGAGCCGACTTTGGGTTCTTCAACCGGAGGCAGCGTGGCGATAAGCGTGTCCATTGCCTTTTGACCTGTTACGACGATTGCTTCGCATTCTGGTATTTTGGCCAGAACCTCAACCGGGTTCAACGGTGTGACCACTTGCAGGAAGTTGTCGGAAGCATTATTCTTTAAACGGATGATTTCCATAGCCGTATCACCGATTCCGATCCCTTTTTCCCGGCAGAAGGCTTTTGCTTTCTCTTCACTGAAAGCTTTTTTGGTTTCTAAGAAATATTCTTTATCGTTATAGAAAACCAGTCCGAGTATCCGCCACATGTCGTTTTGGAGATTCGGATAGTAGAAATTCATCGACCAGCGTGCACGCGGAGGTGGGAAACTGCCCAGCATCAATAATTTCGTGTTTTCCGGGAGGAAGAACCCTAACGGATGTTGCTCTATCGGCTGAGTGGCTGGCGTTTTCATTATTTTACCAGGTTGTTCCATTCGTCCGCTTTGAAACCGACCAAAACTTGATTTTCACTGATCAGCAAAGGGCGCTTGATCAATTTGCCGTCCGAAGCCAGCCAAAGCGATCTGTTCCGCTTCGCTCATCGCAGGCAGCTTGTCCTTCAATTTCATCTCCTTATAAACCAGTCCGCTGGTGTTGAAAAAAGTTTTTCAAAGGAAGCTTGCTGCGTTTGATCCATTCTGTCAGTTCTTCGACAGAAGGATTGCGATCGATGATATGACGATCCTCGTACGTTATTTTATGCTCATCCAGCCATTTTTTTGCATTTCGGCAGGTGTTGCATTTCGGGTATTCTAAGAACAGGTAGCTCATATAGTCACGGTGTTATTTGTCTTCTTTCTTCTGTCTTTTTGGCATCTTCTTTGGCCATCAGCACGACATTGTACACGAAGTCGGTCATCCATTCTTCCGAATAGCCGAGCGTTTCTTTGTATTTCCGTATTCTCCAGGCGACTTTCTGAACACTGACATCTTTCCATTCCGAACGGGTTACAATCTCATGGATGGTCTTTTTGTGTCTGCGAATATAACAGTTTCTTCACTAGCATGGAGAAGCGGAATTTCCATTGCATCAGGTTGTCGAGCAGGAGAACAGGTCGTTGTTGAATCCCTGATACATGATGAAATAGGATTTGATGTCGTTCTGCGTCTTGCAGTTCTTTTTTTTGATGGAGGCATCGATTTCCTTGAAGAAGTTTTCGTTCAGCCCGTATTCTTGCATTAGGATTTTGCGGGAACGGGATTTCTCGGCTATGCCCAACTTGTTGTTCTGAGTCGGGATCTTAAGCATCCGTTTGAACAACGCCATATCGTTCAATATATTGAGGTTGGTGATACCTAACTGCACAGCCATTACCGCCTGGTAATACACGCGGATCAGCGTAACGAACTCCTCTACGGAGCCTTTCGATACGACTTCTGTTTCTTCTTCTTTCTTCTTGAATAGTTTGGAAATGAAATTCATTGTGTATATTTATATTTATTGCCGACAAATATAATAAGAATCTTTTTTATATGCCTAATAGTACATTTTGTAGGATGTAAACAGCGGCTCCCGACAGATAGCCGGCCAGTGCGAGCAACGAGATTCTTTTTAGATACCGATGAAATTGATCCCTTCCAGTCCCAAAACGACAACTCCGGCAGCAGAACCGATGATCAGCATGCTGCCACCCACGCCGGCACAATAGGCTAGGAATTGCCAGAACACGCCGTCTTGTACGAAATTGGCTATATAAGCCGGATCAGCAGCCGTAGCGACCATCGCATCCGAGGCAACGGGGTACATTCCGATAGCACCGGCGACGAGCGGAACGTTATCGACGATGGCGGAGAGCGTTCCGATAATCAGGTTGACGGCATATACATTGCCGATCGTATCGTCCAACCAGAGGGAAAAACTGCCTAAAACACCACTGCAACGCAGTGCGTCCACAGCCAGTAAGATACCGAGGAAGAACATCAGAGTAGCTCCGTCTATACGGCTCACTACTTTCGATAAACGGAGTTTCAGGTCCTCGTTGATCGGAGTTTTCCGGTACATCAATTCAGTGAATATCCACAGGATACCGACTCCCATCAAAATCCCCATGAAAGGGGGCAGGTGCGTGATCGTTTTAAACACTGGGACGAACAGCAGACAGAACACGCCAATGCAGAGGATCGCCAGTTTTTCGTTCGCTTTCAATACTTTTAATAGAAGGTTGTCACGGTTTTCCTCAAAAGCGTTGGGAGGCGTAATTTTGCCGTGCAAATAGCGGGATATGATCAATACTGGGACTAATGCCGATACGAGGCTCGGTAAAAAGAGATGCGGGATCGTTGCCGAAGTCGAGATATTTCCCCTTACCCACAGCATGATCGTTGTCACGTCGCCGATGGGCGACCAGGCCCCACCGCTGTTGGCGGCAATCACGATGATGCTGCCGAAAATCCAGCGCTCCTTATAATTACCGATCAATTTTCGGATCAGCATGACCATGACGATGGAAGTAGTCAGGTTATCCAGGACTGCTGACATGAAAAAGGTGATCGTAGCAATGACGAGGAACAATAACTTCCGCTTGCTGTTGGTGGTGATGCGGTTGGTGATGAACATAAACCCTCCGTGAGAATCGACGAGTTCTACGGTGATCATCGCCCCGATCAGGAAGATCAAAGTCTCTGCGATCTCACCGATACTATCCAGTATCTGATGGTCGATGACGAAACGGATACACTGGTCTGCATAGGGCAGATCCTTTATGAATGGGAATGCGTCTAAAAAAGTTTAAATTCTTCGGCTGAAGCGGTCGGAATAAATTGAGGGGCCCCCAATGTATATAAAACCCAAAGGATTGTTCCAGTCAGGAGTGCTGTTCCCGCTTTATTGATTTTTAGCGGATGTTCCGAGCGATAAGTAAATATCCTATCAGGAACACGATGATCATTGTTGTCAACATAGTGTATCTGTTAAAATTTATCTAAAGCGGCAAAAATAATAATTTATTATAAAAGGGAACATATTTGTTAAGAGGATTGTTTAAAACAGCTTGGCATATATTGTTGGAATCGTCTGCCGGATAATCTGGTTTTCCCTTCTGATAATTGGATTTTTCCGCCGTAGTTGTTGTTTGCCGACAATTGTCAGCAGGCAACTGTTTCGGCATGAATATACGAAATAATCCCATCCATCGTGCTTGATCTTTTTGTATCTTTTGTCCTGCATTTAAAGCAGATATGAATATATGATAAGTTATTTACAAATAGATAAGTTGACTAAAAGCTTCGGCGATTTGGTTTTATTCGAAGATATCACTTTCGGAATCGCGCAAGGGGCAGAAGGTCGGGCTGATAGCTAAGAATGGTACGGGGAAAACGACTTTGCTAAATATTATAGCCGGAAAGGAGGATTATGACAGCGGGGCGGTTGTGTTCCGAAATGATCTGCGGGTTGGCTACCTGGAACAGATGCCGCATTATCCGGACGGCCTGACTGTTTTGCAAGCGTGTTTCTACTCTCCGAACGAGACGGTGCGTTTGATCGCCGAATATGAGCAGGCGATGGCAAGCGGCGATCATTCCAATCTCGAAGATATCCTGCTTAGGATGGATAACTTGAAAGCCTGGGATTATGAACAGCGTACCAAGCAGATTTTGGGACAGCTGAAAATCCATAACTTCGACCAGAAGATGGAAACGCTTTCCGGCGGGCAGTTGAAAAGGGTGGCTTTGGCAAACGTGTTGATCACCGATCCCGAATTGATCATCCTTGACGAGCCAACCAACCACCTGGACTTGGAAATGACCGAATGGCTGGAAGGATATCTTTCTCGCGCGAACATTAGTATTTTGATGGTGACGCACGACCGTTATTTTTCTGGATCGTGTCTGTAGTGAGATTATCGAGATAGACCGGAAACAGATTTATCAGTATAAAGGAAATTACAGCTATTATCTGGAAAAACGACAAGAACGAATGGACGCGTTGAATGCCGAGGTGGACCGGGCCAGTAACTTGCTTCGCAAGGAGCTCGACTGGATGCGCCGTCAGCCGCAGGCGCGTGGGACAAAGGCGAAGTACCGGATCGATGCTTTCTACGAGCTTGAAAAGAAAGCCAAACAGCAGCATGAGGCCGGTAATGTCAACTTGGATGTGAAGGCGTCGTATATCGGATCGAAGATTTTCGAGGCGGAACATGTTTCGAAACGTTTCGGCGATCTGAAGATCGTGGAAGATTTTAACTATATATTCGCCCGTTATGAAAAAGATGGGGATTGTCGGGAATAACGGAACGGGAAAATCTACTTTCATCAAGATGCTGATGGGGGAAGTGGAGCCTGACAGCGGTCGTTTTGACGTAGGAGAAACGGTCCGGTTCGGTTATTACAGCCAAGACGGCCTCCAGTTCGACGAGAGCAGATGAAGGTGATCGATGTGGTCCAGAATATCGCGGAATATGTTGACCTCGGTGACGGGAAGAAGATGGGTGTTTCACAGTTCCTGAACTATTTCCTTTTCGCTCCGGAAAAACAGCATAATTACGTTTACAAGCTGAGTGGGGGAGAAAAACGCCGTTTATATCTCTGCACGGTCTTGATGCGTAGCCCGAACTTTCTTGTGCTCGACGAACCGACGAACGACCTGGATATCGTCACGCTGAATGTGTTGGAGGAATATCTGCGGAACTTCAAAGGATGTGCGATCGTCGTGTCGCACGACCGCTATTTTATGGATAAGGTGGTCGATCATCTGTTGGTGTTTCGGGGAAATGCCGATATAAAGGATTTTCCGGGCAACTACACGCAATATCGCGAGTGGAAAGAGGTGCAGGATCAGTTGGAAAAAGAGACTGAAGCTGCACGACAGGCAAGAATGGCCCCCACTGTGGAGAAAACGTCGCGTCTTGAAAAGGTGCAGAAAAAGAAACTGACTTTCAAGGAACGCAAGGAGTTTGAAGCGCTCGAGGTCGAGATTCCTCTGCTTGAAGCCGAAAAAGCAGAGTTGGAAACGGCCATGAGCAGCGGTACGTTGAGCAATGACGAACTGTTGGCTAAATCCGAACGTATCGCAAAAGTGATAGAAGAAATAGATGAAAAAACAATGCGCTGGCTGGAATTGAGTGAACTGGCGTGAATAAAATGAAAGATTGTAAACCCATATTATGGAATCGGAATTTTGTGCAATGTTGCATTTCTTATTTCCTGATGAACTTCTCTTTCTATATGCTGATGCCGACGATGCCGGTCTATCTGGTGGAAGTTTTGGGGATCAGTACGGCAAATGTGGGGATCGCGTTGTCCAGTTATACAATCGGTCTGCTCTGTGTCCGGCCTTTTTCGGGTTTTTTGGTGGATTGCTTTTCGCGTAAGCCTTTATATCTTTTCGCCTTCTTCGTTTTTGCTTTCATGTTCGGCGGGTATCTGATTGCCACGACTATGTTGACTATTATGGCTGTCCGTTTCGTTCAGGGTGGTTTTATGGGGTTGACTTCGGTTGCCGGCAATACGATTGCGATTGATGTGATCCCTTCCTCCCGGCGTGGTGAAGGAATGGGATTTTACGGTCTGACAATCAATTTGGCGATGTCGTTGGCTCCGTTGGCAGCTGTTGCCATCTATGGGAAAGGTGGGTTTAACTGGTTGTCTTTATTGGTTGGATGGCTGCTTTTTATCGGGGTCGGTTCTGTCTGCCTGATCCGCTATCCGAAGCGAGAAAAGGTTCCGCGGCCGCATTTTTCCCTCGACCGTTTTATCCTGGTGAAGGCGTTGCCGGCTGCGCTCGCTTATATCCTGGTTGCAATTCCTTATGGGATGATTACTTCTTTTGTCGTTTTGTACGGAAAGGAAATAGAAGTGGCCAATCCTGGCTATTTCTTTATTTATATGGCGGTAGGAGTGGGGGACGTCGCGGCTGGTCTCCGGTAGGCTGGTCGATCATGGGAAGATTCATTGGGTATCGGTCTGTTCTGCGGTCTGCTTGTTGGTGACGTTTACCGTGTTTGCAACTGTCCACCAGTCTTGGGTTTTCTTTGTCTGCGCCTTGATGATCGGTATCGGGGGTATGGAGTAGGGGTTCCGGCTTTCCAATGCCTCTTTGTCAATGTCGCTCCACATAATATGCGTGGAACGGCGACTTCTACTTATCTGACCTCTTTTGATTTGGGTGTCGGTATCGGGATGCTTTCGGCCGGTTTTATCGCTTCCTGTGCCGGATTGGCTGTGGCCTATGGAGTGGGAGCCGGTTGTTGTCTGGCTTCGCTTGGTGTTTATCTGCGTTGGGTGAGGCCATCGTATGAGAAGCATAAATTATTAGTATAAGTTTATTATGAAGAAAGAGAAAAATATTATCAAAGTACAGCGTTACGAATCGCCCTGCGGCCTGTTGCTACTCGGTTCGTTTGGTGACAAACTTTGTTTATGTGACTGGCCGGTAGAAAAACATCGTGATCATGTAGACCGGAGATTGAAACGGATGCTGTGTTCCGAATTTGAGGTAGGTACATCGGAAGTAATTGAGAAAGCAGCAAGGCAACTCGACGAGTTTTTTGCCGGAAAGCGTAAAGAGTTTGATGTGCCGCTTCTCTTTGTTGGTACGGACTTTCAAAAAACAGTATGGAACGAATTGCTGGAAATACCTTTTGGAAAGACAGTTTCTTATGGTGAAATGGCCCAGCGTATCGGTATGTCCAAAGCAGTCCGTGCGGTTGCCAATGCCAATGGTGCAAACTCCATATCGATATTCGCTCCTTGCCATCGGGTGATCGGTAGTGACCGTTCGTTGACAGGTTACGGCGGCGGGCTTCCGGCTAAAAAGTTCTTGCTTGAATTGGAATCCCAACCCAGACTGGCTTTGTAAATCAAAGGTCGTCCGATTTGTAAGTAGTCATGACGAAATTTCTGATGTTAATATCTGTGCACTATCGATTCGGTTGTTTGATAGGGAGTATGGTGTCTTATTTGTAGTAAATGTTTCATTTGAGCTTCAAAAAGATTTCTTAATTGTTAAATAGTATCCAATTTGCTAATCGTTAACAATATTTGAATATGTTCAAGAACAATATTATAAAAACACATTGTTATATTTGCAGTAACGAAAAGATAAAAGGTAAAAAGAAAAGGGGCAAATGGCCCCTGTGTTTAGGTTTAACAATTTAATGTTTAGGTATTATGAGACGTTTAGGTATGGCTGTTGCAGCCGTTTTATTATGTGCAACAATGGGTTTTGCACGCGAGAACCGTAACAATGTGAGTAAAGAACCGTTTGCTATTAACTTTGAAAAATTGAGCAACTATTTGCAGTTGTCCTCTTATCAGGCCAATGAAGTAGCAAATATCAATGAGTATTTTCCTGGATATGCAAGGGGGAAAGTCTCCGGGCAAGTGAAAAAATGCGTGACAAAAAAAAAGATGCGTCAGGCTGTTTATGGAAATTTGAAGTTGATGTAGAAGGTTCTTACACCTGAACAGTATCGCAAATATGTGGTTCTGTTGAATGTGACAAATAATAATAACCGTACTTTGAATTTCTGATAATTCAACTGGGCTAGGTTTTTTTGATAGCAGGAGAGATTGTATGTTTTATGTGTACAATCTCTTTTTTTATATATCTTTGCGCTGTTTTAACAAATAATGAACAATACAAAAAATCGAACAACAACGCAAACATGGAACAACCGTTTAATCTGGTTTCTAATACCACGCTGAAAAAAAATGTAGCAGACTACACTTTGATCGTTATCGGTGCTTTTTTGCAGGCACTTAGTTACAGCTTATTTCTTGCACCTTATAAAATCGTACCGGGAGGGGTGTATGGTATATCGATTGTTTTGCACCACGTGACGCAGGGGCTTTTCTCTTTTATGCCCGAAGGATTGCCGATGGGTGCGACTGCTCTTTGTTTTAATGTGCCTTTGTTGCTTTTGGCCATGAAAAAACTCGGTTTGGCGTCAGGGCCGAAAAACAATTGTGACTTTTGTCTTGATATCCATTTTTACAGATAGTTTTTCATATCTGTTTGCTAATCAGCCATTGGTTGAGAATGACAGTTTTATTGCTTGCTTTTACGGTGGTGCAATTTTGGGACTTGGGGTGACTTGTGTGTTCCGTGCGCAAAGTACGAGCGCCGGTACGGATGTGTTGGCCCGTGTGATCGCCCTAAATTCAAATTTGAAGGTAAGCAATATGATTATTGTCATAGATTCGACCGTGGTGATGTTGGGGTTACTTGTATTCCAAGATTGGGCGGTGCCTCTGTACTCTTGGTTTGCTATCTTCGTATTCGGAAAGGTGGTGGAAATGTTCCAGACCGAGAATCCAAACCGGGCGGTGTTTATCGTATCGCAGAAAACGCAGGAGGTAAAAGAACTGATTGTAGGAAAGATGGGGATGCGAGGTACTTTCTTGCACGGTCGCGGTATGTATGAAGGAAAGGAAAAAGAGATCATCTTTACCATTGCCGAGCGTAAAGACCTGCCCCGTTTGAAAGATGAAGTGAAGGAAATCGATCCGAATGCCTTTATCTCGACTATGCATGCAAGTAAGGATTCGCCGCGTCCGGGAATGTAAAGAGTTGAAAGTTGAAAGTTATTTTCGTTCTCAACTTTCAACTCTCAACTTTCAACTCTCAACTTTCAACTTTCAACTAAAATGTATACCTTTGTCTCATTCTAAAAACAAACCGTAATAGTAATGCCTAATATTTCACAACGAGGAGTCGATATGCCGGCTTCCCCAATTCGTAAACTTGCCCCGTTGGCTGATGCTGCCAAACAGAGAGGTGTTCATGTCTATCACTTGAATATCGGTCAGCCTGACCTGCCTACCCCGCAAGCGGCATTGGATGCGATCCGGACGATCGATCGATCGGTGTTGGAATACAGCCCTAGTCAGGGATATCGTAGTTATCGTGAAAAATTAGTAGGATATTATAAGAAGTATGATATAAATCTCGTGGCGGATGATATTATCATTACAACAGGTGGTTCGGAAGCCGTATTGTTCGCTTTCCTGAGTTGTCTGAATCCTGGTGATGAGATTATCGTGCCAGAGCCTGCATATGCCAACTATATGGCTTTTGCCATTTCGGCGGGGGCGGTGATCCGTACGGTGACGACAACGATCGAGGAAGGTTTTTCCCTACCAAAAGTGGAGAAGTTCGAAGAGCTGATCAATGAGCGTACTAAAGCGATCCTGATCTGTAACCCTAATAATCCGACCGGGTATTTATATTCCCGCCGTGAAATGAACCAGATACGAGATATTGTAAAGAAATATGATCTTTATCTTTTCTCGGATGAGGTGTACCGTGAGTTCATTTATACTGGTTCGCCTTATATCTCGGCTTGTCATTTGGAAGGGATTGAGCAAAATGTTGTACTGATCGATTCAGTTTCCAAGCGCTATTCGGAGTGTGGTATCCGTATTGGTGCGTTGATCACGAAGAATGCAGAGGTCCGCAATGCCGTTATGAAGTTTTGCCAGGCTCGTCTGAGTCCGCCTCTGATCGGCGATTGCTGCTGAGGCTTCTCGGATGCTTCCGAAGCAATATGCCCGTGAGACGTATGATGAATATGTCGAACGGCGTAAATGTTTGATCGACGGCTTAAATCGTATTCCGGGGTATATTCCCCGATTCCGATGGGAGCTTTCTATACGGTGGCCAAGCTCCCGGTGGATGATGCTGATAAGTTCTGTGCTTGGTGCTTGAGTGACTTCGAATATGAAGGGCAAACGGTCATGATGGCTCCGGCTTCGGTTTCTATACGACTCCGGGGTTGGGGAAGAATGAAGTCCGTATGGCTTATGTTCTGAAAAAAAGAAGATCCTGGCGAAGGCACTCGTGGTGCTTCAGAAGGCGCTGGAGGCATATCCGGGAAAAACAGTATAAATGAATTACAATGAACAATTGACAATTAAAACTAGTCAATCCAAAATCCTCAATTCTCAATAGCTTTGAGCCTAGAATATTTTATAGCAAAACGCATCTATTTCAGCAAAGAGGGGGACCGGCAGGCTACTCCTCCTGTTGTTCGTATTGCTATGATTGGAATAGCCTTAGGACTGGCTGTTATGATCCTTTCGGTGGCTATAGTCATTGGTTTTAAGAAGGAAATTCGGAATAAAGTGATCGGTTTCGGCTCACATATCCAAATCACGAACTTTGATAATAATGCTTCTTACGAATCGACTCCAATTGCAGTGAGCGATACGCTCCTGGAGCATCTGAAAACCTTTCCCGGCATTACGCATGTGGAAGGTTTTGCCACGAAGCCGGGAATCTTGAAAACCGACAGTGATTTCCAGGGGATCGTGCTGAAAGGTGTAGGCCGGGACTATGACTGGACTTTCTTTCGTAATAATCTGAAAAGAGGGTGAGCTGTTTATCCTTCCTACCGATAAGGTGTCTACGGATGTGTTGCTCTCCCGTTATCTGGCTAATCTGTTGGGGCTGAAAGTTGGAGATTCCTTTTGACTTATTTTGTGCAGGACGAAGTGCGTGCTCGTAAATTCCGTATAACGGGTATTTATGAGACGGGTTTTGTTGATTATGACAAGTTGTTTGTGATAGCTGATATCCGCCAGATACGCCGCCTGAATGGTTGGGCGCCTGACGAGGTGAGCGGTTTGGAATTGCAAGTGGATGATTATGACCACCTGGACAGGGTTGCTGAAGATTTGTATTTTGATATTGCTGAGAAGCAAGACCGGAATGGTAACACATACTATACCCGCTCCATCAAAGAACTGAATCCGATGATATTCGACTGGCTGGAGGTGCAGGATATTAATGTGGTGGTGATTCTGATACTGATCCTTGCTGTTGCTGGCTTCACCATGATTTCGGGACTGTTGATTATTATCTTGGAGCGGACGAACATGATCGGTATTTTGAAGGCCTTGGGTGAAAATAACACCAGTATCCGCAAGATATTCCTCTATATATCCTTTTTCTTGATTGGCAAAGGGATGATATGGGGCAATGTAATCGGGATCGTACTTTGTCTTGTTCAATCTTATTTCCGTGTCGTAAAGCTTGATCCGTCCGTTTATTATTTGGATGCGGTTCCTATCGACCTGACCGTCTTTTCCATTGTTTTGCTGAACATCGGTACATTGGCCGCTGCTATGTTAATGATGCTTGGGCCTTCCTACCTGATAACCAAAATCCATCCGGCAAAAAGTATTCGATTTGAATAATAATATGCCAATTAGCACATTGGCATATTATTTCATGCCACATTATTTGTAAAATCTTTTTTCCCGTTGAACATCCTGTAAATGTGGATATATATGTCATAGACCGGTTGAGCGATTTCCAACAAAGGAAGCCAGGCGGTTAATGGCTTTTTGTTGCAGGAGTAAGGCGGATTTTTTATAAACGAGTGCTTTGACTGTGAAGCGGAGGAATAAGAGTAATCCGGCCAATATCGAGAGCAGCCAGTTTCCTGAAAGCCCGACGATGAAAGTGGCGATTCCCGCAATCCGAGAAGAACAGATAACCGATGGTTTCCATCATTCGGTAAAAGTTAAGGAACCTCCTTTGTAAAAACGTTTGGTGGCGGCGCGGGAGGTTTTTATCTCTCTCCAGGTTTCGAAATCTCCCTACTTTGTTCATCTTGATGATGGAATCGGACGAGAGTTGTACCTGCGTATTGGCGGGATTCGAAACTTCATTGATGAACAGATCGTCTGCTCCGGCGTGAAGGTTGAGGGATCTAGCGTAACCTTTGTGGGCAAAGACCAGTTTTTACGATAGGATAGGTTCCGGCCGTTTCCCGTGAAAGGATGGTGGGAGAGGGCTGAAGATATCATTTTGCAACCCATTTGTCAGGTTGTCATAGGCAATGAGCTTGTGCAGGAACCCTTTTGTATGCCGATACGCACAGAAACCTAAAATAATGTCCGTTTCGGGATTGTAGGAACCGGCCATTGCTTTGATCCATTTCGGACCGATCGGGCGGCAGTCCGCTTCGGTGAAAAGGAGGATGTCATGCCGGGCAGCCTTGATTCCCATAGTGAGCGCAAGTTTTTTATGGCTCAGGTATTGAGTGTCTACAGGCACATATGTGTAATAGAGGTTTTTGTATTCATTTGAAAAAAGTTTCAGAACGTCTTCGCTATTGGCATCGGAACCGTCGTTGACAACAATAATCTCATAATCCGGATAATCCTGGTTCAGCAATATCGGCAGATTATTGCGTAAATCTTCCGGTTCGCCGTGGGCATAGACAATGACGGAGACAGGTTGGGCATCCTTGTCTGCCGTGACACGTTCCGTGCTTTTGGCTGTTGCAGCACGTAAAGGGCGTGAATATGTGATCAGATAATAGAGTATTTGTATGATAAACAACACGCCAGTAATCCCGATTAGGAGTAATTCCAGGTCGGAGAATGTAAGTAAATTTTCGCTCATCGATATTAAATTGTCTTTGCTGATACAAATGTACGGAGGATTTTTGGATATTTATAACAAATACATCACCGGACTACGGATACCACTTCGAAAGACGGTTTGATAAAATAATGGTCCATGCAAAAGCTTGTATGGAAAAGATTTTTGCATGGACCATTCTATAATGTTGAAATAGGGTTTACATCGTATCCGAGTAATGAGCTGTCGGTAATTTCCGACAGTTATATTGTGAGGCCATTACCTCGCCGTAAGCACCTGCAGAGCGGAGGGCGATCAGGTCGCCACGGTGGGCACGGTTCAGTTCGACATCTTTACCGAACACGTCGGACGATTCACAGATCGGACCGACAACGTCATAAACTTCAACTTCTTCGTCGCTGGTGATATTCTCCATGCGGTGGTATGCATCGTACATGGCCGGGCGGATCAGTTCGGTGAAGCCGGCATCTAAAATACAGAATTTCTTTGTCTCGCCGACTTTTACATATAGTACTTTAGAAATCAGCGAACCGCATTGTGCGACGATGGAACGTCCCGGCTCGAAATGAACCTGCTGTCCCGGACGAAGCTGCAATAGTTTGTTGAACACGGCAAAATAGTTGTCGAATGCCGGGATAGGCAAAAATGATTCGGGTGATAATAATCGATACCGAGACCGCCACCGAAGTTCAGATTCTCAACTTTTTATTCCACGCGCCTCCAGCTCTTCCTGAATTTCATTGACACGGATTACCAGGCCACGGAAAGCAGCCATATCTGTAATTTGTGAGCCGATATGGCAATGGATGCCGATCAATTTGATATGTTCCAGACGGCAGACTAAATCTAACACCTGTCCGAGCTGGCTCAAATTGATACCGAATTTGTTTTCCTTCATACCAGTCGTGATCTTGGCATGTGTATGAGCGTCTACTTCCGGGTTGATACGAAGGGCGATCGAGGCCACTTTGTTTTTGGCGGCAGCCAATTCTTCCAAGATTTCCAGTTCGGCAGCCGATTCTACGTTGAAGCAGAAAATATCGTTGTCCAGTCCTAAATTGATCTCCCAGTCTGCTTTGCCGACACCGGCATAAACGATTTTTCTGGCAGGGAAACCTGCATCGAGTGCCGCCTGTATTTCACCGCCACTCACACAGTCGGCTCCCAAGCCATATTCTGCAATAATAGACAAGATGCGGGGATTGGCGTTTGCCTTGACTGCATAGTGGACATGATAGCCATACTTTCCGGCTTCCGTTTTTACCGTATTAAGTGTTTCTTTCAACAACGTTATATCGTAAAAATAGAACGGAGTTGCCAGTGATTTGAACTTTTCTGTAGGAAATGTACCTTTTTAATATCATTTTTTTCGAATTTCTTTTTTGGTAATTAAAAAAGTATATCTATATTTGTAGCACGTAAATTTTTTTCATAGTTAAGGTTTTTGGTTGGAAAAGGGTCATCTGTGAAGACGGCCCTTTCTTTTTTTTTTCTTATGAAAAAGGATGGCGTATTGATTGATTCGATACGCCATCCTTTTTGTTTATGCTTTATTGTTGAATAAATGATCGCTTAATGCTTGCAATGCCCTTGTTTTGTCGGAGGCTTTAATGAGGAGCGAGACGTTGTAGTTGCTGCCTCCGTACGAGATCATTCGTACCGGGACGTCCTTCATCGCTTGGACAATCCGAGCTTCGAAACCAACATTATCCCATTCCAAGTCACCTACCACACAAACGATAACCATATCTTCGTCTACCGTGACCGTTCCATACTTTTTCAGGTCGTCCACGATCTCTTCCAGATGCTTGCGGTTGTCGATCGTAACGGAAACACCTACTTCGGAAGTCGTTACCATGTCGATAGGAGTCTGGTAGTTTTCGAATATTTCGAATACTTTCGTAGGAATCCAGTAGCCAACAACATACGGCCACTCTTGATCTTGATGGAAGTGATATTGTCTTTTGCGGCGACAGCTTTTGATTTTCCCTTTTTCCGTCATGTTGGAGATCAGTGGTGCCCGGAGCTTCCTGGCTGCATCGTGTTTAACAAACGAACAGGAATATTGTTCAGCTTGGCCGGCAGGATGCAGGTCGGATGCAGGATCTTGGCACCGAAATAAGCTAGTTCGGCTGCTTCTTCAAAATGCAGATGGCGGACTGGCGATGTCTTTTCAACAATACGCGGATCGTTGTTGTGCATGCCGTCTATGTCTGTCCATATCTGGATTTCTTCTGCACCGATAGCCGCGCCGATCAGGAGAGGCGCTGTAGTCGCTGCCACCACGTTGCAAGTTGTCGATCTCGC
>VOFJ01003216.1_pt1 | contig 19612 bp, 27 predicted proteins | sample 5384081 | NCBI WGS metagenome assembly VOFJ01 (sample SAMN12384729, study PRJNA508395) | human gut metagenome | isolation source: healthy gut I | host: Homo sapiens
CCAGGATCGAACTCTCATAAAAACTGGCTATTTCTTTTTTAGTTAGAAATATAGAAACTTAAGTATCGTTTCATTACTGAAATTTTTTGGAATCTTCAGGGTTGTCTTACTATTTGATTTTCAAAGAACTGTTTGTTTGTTTTGCTTGTCGCGGCGACTTGTATATAATAACCCCTGAGGCAATATAATGTCAACACATTTTTTTAAAAAATATTTAAATCTTTTTAAATTAGTTATTTAAGCTCCCTCCAACCCCCATATATAGTGGTTTTTCGGTGTTTTTGAACCAGAAAACATAATAATATTTGAAAATGACAGCACATTTATCAAAAAACATGCTGTCATTTATAATTATTTTTTTAAATTTTATTTATTATTTCTATGATTCCCATATTTTTTAACTGACACTATATTATTAGATATATGTTTTATATTATATAGAAAAGAAAAACAGTTACAAATAAAATTTAAAAGAATCATCATCTGTAATTTATTTCATACTTTTCCATAAACATATTATTTAATATTTTTTGCCTGTTTCTGTTTTGAAGATATGGTCTCTTACAACTTCAGGCTTTCCGAACATGGCATGTTCCTCAAAAAAGATTAACAAGGAAATCTGCTTCAACCAGTATCTGATAATCCATACCGGAAATATTATCATATGTATGATGGTGCGCGATCAGATAACATATTCGCTCTATTTCATTTTCTGAAATGCCATCGATATCATTTAACAGCTCTTCCGCCTCTGCAGGCCCTTCAATCTCTTGATACTTTCCATCACATGAATCGTACTTCTCTTCACTCTTATGGATTCCTATGTCATGGAGTACAGCCGCTGCTTCCAATATAAACTGCGTTTCCGGATCAAGGCCTTCCATCTCTCCTATTACTTTAGAAAAATTATGCACTTTCATAAAATGCTGTATTCTGGCAGCATCACCTTTGTCATAGTTAATCATTTTCATTGTGATTTCTGATATTCTTCTATCCATAATCCGCTCCTGACAAATTAAAATTATAGTTGTTTATATTTTATCATTATTTATAGAAGAAAAAAATATTCAGATAGCATTTCGTTTTTATCGGAGCAGCATATTTCAGATAATATTTCGAGCTTATGGAAGAGACTTATTAATTCAATATTTCACATTATTTATAGAAGAAATAAAAAACTCCTGTTAAGGGGATACGGTTGTGCATGTATCCTATTAACAGGAGTTAGATATATTGAAAAAAAGGTATGAACAATTATTATTATAAATATTGCAAAATTATTTTTTAACCCATAGACGGGGATAAAAACGAAGTTTTTTCTAAATTTATTGTATTAACTAATAAAATGGTTCATTTATTTCAAAATGAACCATTTTATATATTTATAATCTTATTTCTTCCGGCAAAAAATATACATGACGGAATTTAATTCTTATCGGTAAATTCTATTACACCCATTATAAAACTGAATCTATAAGATCCTTTGTGTACTGTGCCTGAGGGTTATTGATTATATCATCTACCGCTCCCTCTTCCACAGCTTTACCGTTGTGCATTACGATTGCTCTGTCACAGAAACTCTGAACAACACCCAGGTCATGTGAAATGAATAAATATGACATATCCATTTCTTCACGGAACTCATTAAGCAGATCAATAATTTCTTTCTGGATTGTAACATCAAGAGCAGATGTGCACTCGTCACAGATAAGAAGCTTTTTGGACTGATTGATACGGCTCTGGCTATACCTGCTCTCTGGCACTGACCGCCTGAAACTTCATGTGGGAACTTATCAAGCATTTCCTTTGGTAAGCTGCATCTTTCAAAAAGCTGTTCTGCTCTTTTTTTATGGCATCTGCCTTTGAAAAACCATTGTTAATCATTGGTTCAATCATACTTCTTCCGAATTTATGACGTCCATCAAATGAATCATAAGGAGACTGGAATACCATTTGCATATTTGAGTATATGTTTCTTAACTTCCTTCCTTTAATGTGAGTAATGTCCTCTCCGTTGAGGATAATCTCACCATATGTTGAAGGAAGTAATCTTGTAATCATTCTTACAAGTGTTGTTTTTCCGCTTCCGGATTCACCTACTATTCCAAGACTTTCACCTTTGTTAAGGGTAAATGAAATATTGTCTACAGCGACAAATTCCACTCCCTTTTTTTTGAAAACCTTTGTTAATTTATTTACTTCTAATATATGTTCCATATATTATCTTCCTTAATTTTATCTAATTTAATCTTACCCGATATTATATGTAAATGCTTATCCGAGATTCCATCTATAAATCTTTCATAGCGGCATGGTCAAGGTCGGTTGCAGCACTGTCATCAGATACAAATGCTTCCCTTTTATAAATCCGCAATGGTTTTTTCGATTCCCATTTACCAGTCAAATTTTATTTCTTATGCTTTTTTCTTAATCCTGATCACAGATTTCATAAGCAGCTTTGTATATTCATCCTGTGGGTTGTTGATTACATCTTTGGCATGACCAAATTCTTTTATCATACCATCCTTGAGAACCGCTACCGTATCACACATTTTCTCTACCAGACCTATATTATGCGTAACAATTATCATAGATGTGCCATACTCGTCTCTCATCTTAAGCATTTCCTCTACAACCTTTTTCTGTGTTGTAACGTCAAAAAGAGCAGATGTAGGTTCATCAGCCAATAAAACCTTCGGATTCAAAAGCATGGCCATACAGATACCAATTCGCTGATTCATTCCACCTGATAACTGAAATGGATAGCTGTCTAAAAATTCGGTCATAATCTGTAAGACCGACAATTCCCATTATTTTCTCAACTCTTGTCAAAAATTCCTCTTTGGAAATCTTCTCATGCTCATTCATGCTTTCATAAATCTGATCACCTATTTTTCTGATAGGGCACATTGAAAGCCCGGCATTCTGAAATATCATTGCAAGGTCGGGACCACATAATTTTCTTAATTCTTCTCCCTTAACATCAGGCAAATCCAAATTCTTATACCAAATGTCTCCTCTGGTAACTAAACCGTCATCTCCAAGCAGATTCATTGCCGCTTTTATAATGGTAGACTTACCACTTCCGGATTCACCTACTAATCCCATTATTTCACCTTTGTGAAGTGTGAAGCTTACATCGCTTACCACTTTTTTACCCGCATATGAAATATCCACATGTTCATATTTCAGTATTGGTTCATCTTCTGAATAATTGGTCATATTATTTCCCCATTTTGTTATTTATTTCATAACTATGTACACATATCATGGTAATGGCTCTTACGCTTAAATGTTAAATATTAAACATCAAATAATAAATAATAAATATTTAGTATTTTATATTTAGTATTTAGTATAAAAGCAAATTGTTGGCAGGTTTCTTGTATGTATTACTTATGACATATGTACATAGTTAAAAAAGGAAAGCCATAGATGCATAGCCAGAATAACTTATCACTATGGCTTTCCTGATATTTATAGCTTTAAAATATATTTTTTATTAACTAATCTTAATTATTTCTTATCAAGATCAGCTGTGATTTCATAGTAATCACATGGATGTGGTGCAATACCTGATACTCCCGCCTTACTAACAATGCCCATCTTTAAGTGAGATGCAAAGAAGTATGCGTTGTCGTCGAGTATTATCTGTGACATCTGTGTAGCAATCTTTCCTCTTTCGGCTGTATCAAATGTGCCGTGAAGAGTCTTTGCCAATTCATCAAGCTTGGCGTTGCTGTATCCCTCATAGTTTGAAGAAGCACCTGTAAGAGCATGTGTATTGAAGAAGTATTCAGGGTCTCCTGTAGGAGCAGTTACCATTGCACTTACATAGATATCATACTGTCCACTCTTCCATAATGACTTATGATCCTGTGTTGAGTTAACCTGAATATCTACACCGATATCCTTAAGAGTAGCCTGCGCTGATTCAGCAAGAAGTGGTAACTCCTGTCTTCCCGGATATGTTAACCATACGAGTGAAAGCTTCTGTCCGTTCTTTTCTCTGATACCATCGCCGTCTGTATCAACCCATCCTGACTGCTCTAAAAGAGCCTTTGCACCTTCAGGATCATATGAAACTGTATTTACAGTATCATCACCAAACTTGAATGATGAAGGGAAAGGTCCCTTAGATGTAGCACCATGTCCATTAAGAAGTGTCTTAACAAATCCATCCTTATCAATTCCCATGGAAATTGCTTTTCTTACATTCTGATCCTGAAGGGCAGCTGTGTGATAGTTGAATTTGCCGAAGAACTGGCGGCTTGTCTCTACATAGTCGATGTTGTAATCAGCATTGTTTTTCGAAAATAGAGTAACTTGCATATGGAAGACCATATGTTGCATCAAGTTCTCCATTCTGAAGTGCATTTGTAAGAGTTGTACCATCTACAATACCCTTAACTACAACTTTATCAACCTTAACATCCCCGCCCCAGTAATTAGTATTCTTTACGAGGTCGATTTCTGTATCAGATACGCTTGTAGCGATGTATGGGCCTGTACCTGCAACAATCATATCCTTTTCAGGAACGCTCATATCAATAATACATCCGTAAGGATCACTTAAGAAGTTGATAAGAGCCGGTGTAGGCTCAGATGTCTCAATAATGATTGTATAATCACCATCTGTAGTGATATTAGCAATCTTTAAGTCAGAAGGAGCTCTATCATGAACCTTGATTAAGTCATCAAGACATTCCTTAACTGCTGTAGCATCCATCTTTCTACCGCTTGAAAATGATACATCGTCTCTAAGTTCAATCTTTACATGAGTATCATCAACGAACTCATATGACTTTGCGAGCCATGGCTGAATCTGCATTGAATCATCATACTTGAAAAGAGTTTCACCAATACCATATCTTAATGTACTCCATCCTGTATAACCATCATGAGGGTTAGTACCTACATTAAGCATGTCCTTTCCGTATCCTGTTGTACCGTATACGAAAGTCTTCTCGCCTGTTGACTCACCACCCTGGTTTGAACCGCCATTTCCACATGCAGCAAGTGGAACAACTGCTGTTGCAATTAAACCGGCTGTAAGTAACTTTTGATTTAAGTTTCATTAAACATTCCTCCAAAATAAACAAAACAATTAATAAATCTATAAACAAATCTAAATATGCACATATCGAATCACATATAGCATTGCGCATTTAGCATCGTGCATAATTAGTGTGTTTATCACTTTTTGTTCTCTGTCTTGGATCAAAGTAATCTCTTACTGTATCACCAAACATGTTAAATATAACAACAGATATAAATATTGCTATACCGGGTGCAAATGCAACCCAAGGAGCTGTCTGAATAAATTCTCTCGCTCCACTCATCATACTTCCCCACTCAGCAACAGGAGGCATAGCTCCAAGACCGAGGTAAGAAAGACCTGCAATCTCCATCATGGATGTACCGATATCCAATACGGCAGTAACAATAATAGGGCCGATAATATTAGGCAATAAATGCCATATTATAATTTTAAATGTGTACCGTTTCCTGATAATCTGGCCGCATCCATATACTGCTGTTTCTTTTGTGCAAGAGTCTGACTTCTGGCCAGTCTTGCAAACTTAGGCCACCCTACAGCCGCAAAGGGCTATGATGGCATTCTGCACTCCACCGCCGAGAGCACCTGCTACCGCAAGGGCAAACACAAGACCGGGGAATGCAAGGAATATATCAGATATACGCATTATTATGGTATCTAAAATACCGCCGTATAATCCGGCAAGTATGCCAAGCACCGTCCCGACGACTGTCATAAACGCCACAAGAATCAGTGTTGAATAAATACTTGTCTGACTACCTATAATTACTCGTGAAAGTAAATCTCTGCCATATCTGTCAGTACCTAACCAATGTTCTGCTGATGGCGGCTGAAGAGACTTGCTTAAATCCTGTGCATAAAGGATCATACGGGCATAATAACGGAGCTATGATTGAACATATCAAAAGTGCCGCCGCTAATATGCTAAATATGATGAACATTCTTTTAGTTCTGTTCTTTCTGACTTTCTGTATACGAATAGTAGGTGTATTATTCATCACTTCCACCTCCTATTCTAAACGAACTCTTGGATCGAGATAGTTATAAAGCAGATCTGTTATAAGGTTTACAACAACATAAATAATCGCCATCCATACAACGTATGCCTGAATCATTGGATAATCTCTCATGGTAATCGAATCGACCGCAAGTTTTCCAACTCCATCCCATCCAAATATACTTTCAACAATTGTTGTACCACCCAGAAGAGAACCAATTGATAAGGCAAGTAATGTCACAATTGTAAGCATAGAAGCTTTAAGTACACTTCCCCAAAGAACAACTTTACCTCTTACGCCTCGTGCTTTTGCACCTATGACATAATCCTTCTTAAGCTCCTCCAGAACCGTAGCTCGTACCTGTCTTAAGTATTTTGCTCCCATGGATATGGCCAATGTCAGTGTCGGCAATATCGCACTATACAATGATGTTCCTTTCGAAAATAATATAGGGGAACCAGCCCAGCTTAATGGATAAGAAATACATTAAGAGAATGGCAACAACGAAGTTAGGAAGTGAATTACCTATAAGCGATGCTATTCTTATAATGTAGTCCGTTATCTTATTCTGCTTAACCGCTGCAAGTATTCCAAGCGGAATTGCGATTGCCATAGTTGCAATAACAGAAGTCAGTGTAAGAAGAAGTGTTGCCGGAAGTTTTGAGATAAAGGTGCTAAATACATCCTTATTAGAAACATAGCTGACTCCCATGTCTCCATGCAGCAATCCACCCAGCCAGTTAAAATATTGAATTATGAACGGTTTATCCAGGCCAAGCGCCTCTCTTGCCTTTTGCATGGCCTCCGCGGACATCACTGTTCCGGTGTTGTTGGCAGCCTGCTCAATGAAGTCACTTCCCGCTACCTGCATCATGGCATAAGACAGAAACGTTATTCCTAAAATTATGGGAATAAGCTGTAACAGTCTTTTTTACTACATATTTCGTCACAAAAAATTTTCCTTCTTTTCGAATTTACTTTTTATTATATAAAACATACATCGTACATAAATAATATACATATGTATATAAAACTTTTTTATTACCTATATAGTATACTATAGTGTACAAACACAATAAATCATTATGCATCCCCCTACAGGGGTTATTGTCTATGATTTTTTTATAATTTATTTATAATTAACCAACATTTTATTTATCATCACGGTAGTTTTATTAAAAATCTTAATTTTACGCTCAGTTACATAAAACTTTATTAAAGGCACGCTTAACTTTTTAAATACCACGTTTGTATTTTCGTAAAATAAAAGGCCGCATTACGATTCGCATTCGTATGTATCCATGTAACACATACAAATGCAAAAACAATAATACAGCCTTTTTAATTAACATTATGGATCAGACTTTTATGAATCCAGCTTTTCAATTAATTCCTGAATGCTGAGTCCTGTCTTTTTCGCAATAAATTTTAAATCATTATATTTTTCATCATATTTATGTCTGACGGTTCCGTAGCCAAAGCTGGTTTTCACCCTTACATTACCGTTATCAGTTGAAATAATATCCTCTTTTCTGTCTAAAAATGTATCTGTGACAGAGAGTTTCTCTTATTCCTATTGTTGTTGTGTGCTTAAATATAAGCTTTTACAATCTTTTCTCTGTTTTCTTCCTTACATACTACCGTAAACAATGTGCCAAGGCGACCTTTTTTTTCATTACAACAGGTGTGGAATAAACATCAAGAGCTCCATTTACAAGTAAAAGTTCACTTGCATAAGATATCTGCTCCGGAGACTGATCATCAATATTGCATCTTAATTCAATGACTCTGTCTGTAATACCATTTTCAAAAAAATGAATCTTCTGATTCTTTTACAATGTCATGGATTTTTGTGTTCAGGAGCTTTTTCTTTTTATTAAGGATTGTTCCAAGTACATCCCTGCTGTCTGCAATTATATTTTCCTTATGGATGTCATCCAGGTCGCTATCTGTCAGACCGGAAATATCTATGGTCTCACCAAAGGGCAATTCTTATGACATTTGCTCTTTGTAAATCTTTTTTACCGGCGCCATATCCAACCTTTGCCACATCCATAGGCGGCATATTTCCATATGCGTTGGCATAATATTTTTAAAATGGCTGCCCCGGTAGGGGAGTACATAATTCACCGTCAATTCCGTCAGAATATATAGGAACACCTGATAAGAGTTCTACTGTTGCAGGCGCAGGTACTGCCATAACACCGTGAGCACTTCGAACTGTTCCACCACCCATTTACTGCTGAAGTGATTATATTTTTCACCTTTAATTCATTTACCAGGAAGCAGACCGCTGCAATATCCGCAATTGCATCATATTCACCAACTTCGTGAAAATGCACCTCTGCCACAGGCATTCCATGAACTTTACTCTCGGCATCGGCAATAAGTCCGTATATTGCCTTTGTATCTTCCTTGGCTTTTTTGGGAAGATTTAATGTATCTATAATCTTATTTATATCTTCGAGAGTGTGGTGTGTAGGCCCCTGTGCCTCATGATTACCGGGTGTTTCAGAGTTCTCTGTCACTCCGTTGATCACAACATCCACATGAGTTCCCATGATACCTGCCTTATTTACCTTACCTGCACGGTATTCTACATTTGGTACACCTATTCTGTTAATTCTGTTTAATGTACTTTTTTCATTTGGTACAAGCTCCAGCAATGCCGCTGTTATCATATCCCTGCGGCACCCATTGAAGCATCAATGTATAATGTTCTCATTATATTACCCCAAAAAAAGATGTGGTCATCTAAAACATTTAAAAATAACTCTATTAGTAATCAATAGAATTATTTTAACTTTAATTATTAGTGGTTTTAATGATTAACTATTTTAATAATTAATATAATTAATGCAATTAATATAATTACATTCTTCTTTGTCTTGAAGCCTCGAAGCAGAGTATGGAAGTTGCCACTGCCGCATTGAGACTTTCAACCTCTCCTGACATAGGAATATTTACATTGAAACCGGCCGTTGCAATTATTTCATCAGTAAGACCATTTCCTTCATTTCCTATTACAAATGCAGTAGGCTTTTTTTATAATCACATGAATAATATTCTGTTGAATCATCAAGAGTTGCTGCGAAAATATTTACTGACTTTTTCTTGAGCATATCAACTGTGCCTAATAAGTCCTCAGAATAAATTACAGGCATTCTGTAAATGGATCCCATACTTGAGCGGATTGTCTTTGGGTTATACACATCAACTGTTCCACTTCCCATAATTACGGCATCAACACCCGCTGCCTCACTCATTCTTACAATTGTTCCTAAGTTACCCGGATCCTGAATATTTTTCCAGAATAACAAAAAAAGAGATTTGTCATTTATGTAGTCATCAAGATCGAAATGCTCTCGCTTAACTACTGCAAGCACTCCCTGAGGTGTCTTAGTGTCAGTTATTTTATCAAACACTTTATCACTTACCACTTCAAAGCCGTGCTCAAGTCTGTTGGCAGTGTCCTCAATCCATGCGTACTGTCTTAAAAAGCTCTCTGTACAGAAGCAGCTTACAAGTCTTTCCTTAGGCACTTCCTTAAGCATTCGCATTCCTTCAGTAACAAAGACATCCTGAAGATCTCTTTCTTTTTTTCTTGGTCTGCAGCTTACTTTACCCATTTAATTCTTTTCATTTGCTGTTGAAGTTATCATGATTGCTCCTAAACGCTATTATTATTTTAAATCCTCGTTATAAACGGCTCTGTCTCCCCCAACAAACTTTGCTCTTGTTCTTGCAAATGTCACATGAGCATTGCCGATTCTGTCAGTATGAACTCTTACGGGAACTACCACATCTCTCATGTGCATTCCGATAAAGGTATCGCCAATGTCCATTCCTGCCGTGGCTTTTCTTCCAAAGACTCTACCGCATATGCATTTTCAAAGCCATTGTATGCCGCTGTACCAAATGAACCACCCGCCTTAAGAACAGGAACAACATTTACTCTTGTTAATCCGTATCTCTGGGCGCATTTCTTCTCAACAATAACTGCTCTGTTAAGGTGCTCACAGCACTGTGCCGCAAGGAAAATGCCCTTTTCATCGCATACGCTCTTTATTGTAGTAAATACAGCCTTTCCGATTTCCTCACTTGAGTATGTGCCTATCATATGAGCCGCAATTTCACTGGAAGAACATCCCACAACGAAAATGTCTTCCTCCTCAAGTTTTGCTATATCGATTAACTCTCTGACAGACCGCTCTATCTCTGACTTAATCTCATTTATATCTATATCCACGCTGTCAGCGATTCCTGCTGCCATAGTTACCTCCTTAATAAAAATACAGCCAATATTCTTCTGAATGCAGCTCTTGAAAAGCCTTCTTCAAATAAGAAGTCCTCTGTAAGCTGCTCCATATTATCTTCTGAATACTCAAACTGTCTTGAAATCATTTTGATCTGCTCAATTCTGTCTTCCAGTGTCATAACATTGTTATTTGTTTCAAGGCAGTAAATATCAAACAGTCTGAGACAGATGTACATTGCAACGGCTAATTTAGCCTTTAATAAAATGTCTCCGTCAAAAACTGCTTTTCCTAAATATCTGTATATAAGATAAATAATAAACTTATCGTAGTCTTCGCCACGTCCCTGCTTTTCAATAACATTTAAGCTGTCTCTGAATGCCTTAATGATTTTCTTTCCGGGATATTTCTTTGCAATAAGTTTCTCAAGCTTCGTATGAGCTTCCTCATACTCCTCTTCCATATCAGGAACTTCAAAAAAATGCCATAAGAATTTCTTCTATTTCAGCACTTATGTCGTCCTTATATGCCGGCTTATGCTTAACATCAAATGTTACATTATCTATTGTATCCTTAATGAGATTCTTATAATCCTTATCCTCTGTTACAAACTCTTCTGAATTAAGAACATCCTGTAATTCTGAGCATACATTTAAATATATTGTAAGCTTTCTGCTTGTTGAGATTTTTCTTATTGGAAAATAACTTAAATAATTCCTCTCTGAGTGCGAAAACGAAGTTTAACATTTTCTCATCAGCTTCATCATCACAATCATCACCTGCAGGATCATTTTTTCTTCCAGCTTAAAGTTAAGATCAGATTCTAAGATGATTCTTACGGCTTCTTCGCAGGCACATCCAATACCCACTTCCTTGAAGTCTCCGAAATACTCTGTAAATCTTGGAAACTGTACGCATACATTTGCAAGATACTCTTCTCAAAACGGCCATACATTCCGCAGAGACCATTTTTTCTCAAGCCATACGCATGCTCCATTTTTTCTTTTTTGAAGCAATCATAGCCTTCAGTATCTTCTATAGAATCCATTAACTTGTCTTCATATATGGATGATTTGTAGTAATCTATGGCATCCTCGTCCCTTCTATATCCCATGAAGCTCTGCAGCAGTTGTCCTTGCACTTGCTCATGGTACATTTTTGAATCGTTTATAGTAAAGGGGTTGTCGTACTTTCATAATATCTCCGTTATGTCAGCTGTTTATAACATTTCCATATTTGCAAATCTGTCATTAAGCATCTCAATAGTTTTAAGCTTCTGACTGTCTGTAACCTCTGTGCCGGACTCAAAATAAATAACTCTCGGTTCGCCGTCTATTTTGTCAGCATCGGTTGCAAGAAGTCCGTTTCTTCCAGCTTTCTCTTAAGCTGTCTTGCAGTCCCCCTGCCTCCGTCCACAATTTGCACTCCATCTATTAGCTCTTTAAAGCTGTCCTTAAAGAAACCATAGTGAGTACAGCCAAGAATTAATATTCCGTACTGATCCAGAGGATAGCCCTCAAGTTCTTCCTTCAGATAAGGCACTATTGTCTCTTTATCAAATATTCCGTCTTCCGCATATTTGGCCAGATATTTAAGGCCCTTTTTATCTATTCTGTGCTCTGTGTCATATTTGTTAATAAGAGTTTCAAGCTTTTTCACCTTCAATAGTGGCATTTGTTGCCAGAAGAAGAATTCTCTTATCTGTTTTATATTTCAGTATGGCCGGTTTAACTGCCGGTTCAATTCCTATAATAGGAATGTCCGATACTTCCGCCTGATAACTTCCGCTCCGGCACTTGTTGCGGTGTTACAGGCTATTACGATGGCCTTTGATCCCTTTTCAACTAGGGGAAATCAATTGCCTCTTCTGAATATTTTAAAATGTCTTCTCTGCTCTTGTTGCCGTAGGGAACATTATTTACATCCGCATAATATAAAAACTTTTCCTTCGGAAGAATTTTAAGCGCATGGTTTAATACCGATAATCCGCCAAGACCCGAATCAAAGAATCCTACTCTCATTGTAACCTCTTAAAAATTTAATTATAACGCCCATTGTATATCGGAAAATGCAACATTTATTAATATCATCTTATGCATGTTTTCTATCCATAAGACTTATTAATTGTTATGTATCGTTTTTCGCAATGAGCAGTTTATACAATTATTTTTATTATATTACTTAAATATATATATTTGTCATTGAATACAGACTATATCTGTATTCTTATATGAGAAAACGCATACATCAGGCATCTGCGAAATATATTTTCAGTAATTCATGATATTTACACAAAAATATTTTCAATAATATCGGATTAAAATACAAAAAGAGACGCCTTTGCATCTCCATATCTTCATGATATGTTTCTGCATTGCGCGTCTCTTTTTAATCTATCAGATAGAACCTGTCTTCTCTGCAAGGAGGTCAACAAGCTGTTCGATATTCTTCTTTCCAAATGAGATGTCTTTGTCATTGATTACAAGACAAGGAACACTCTGAACATTATATTTGCTCTTTAAATCTTCATAGTTCATAACATCATAAACTTCTGAAGTAATGTTGTCATTTAATGTTGCCATCTTCTGAGCTGCAACAACTAAATCAGGACACATTGTACATGAAAGTGAAACGAGTACCTTCATATCGATTGGCTCTTTAACATTTTCAATTCTTGTCTTAACAGCCTCATCAATGCTCTGGCCTGAACCTGATGCATTGTATAAGCCTAAAATAAATGATGTAAACTCATGTCCGCCCGGAACACCGTGGAATCCAAGACCTGTATACTGTCCGTTCTCACGGTAAACCTTTACGCATGGCATGTGATCTGCTGTCTCACCTGTGTTCTCAACAACAATCTTGTCTGTTAAGTTACCAACTGCGTTCATGTAATTCTTAAGCTCTTCAGCCTTATCGCTGTTATCGAGGTAAAGCTTGAGGATAACCTTTGACTCCATTCTGTCAAATACTGCATTGAGCTGAGCAAGCATCTTATCGTTAAATAATCCGCTTGAATCCTTAGCTGTTGAAGCTGTATTACTTTCTGTCTGTGCAGGTGCCTTTTCTTCCTTAACTTCAGGAGCAAATCCTACCTTTTCATGAAGCTCAGCTGCATATTTTTCAAGCTCTGTTGCGGCAATTGCACCATCAGCTACAGCTGTTACAACCTGTCTGAGAGTCTTAATACATACGTCACCTGCAGCATAGAGACCGTCAACATTTGTCTTTCTGTTAGCGTCTGTAACCACGTAACCTCTGTCAAGCTCAGCAATTCCTTCAAGAAGTGCTGTCTCAGGCTCATAACCTGCAAATACGAATACACCGAAGTTCTCATCAGACTTGTATTCTGTAACTTCGCCTGTCTTGGAATTCTTATATCTGATGTAGTTTACGCCGTTGTCGTCGCCCTTTACTTCTTCAACATCTACATTTGTAACAACTGTTATTTTCTCGTGATTCTTTTTGTCTTTTTCTGATACAGAAGCAGCACATGAGAAATCGTCCTTTCTTACAAGAACAGTTACGTGCTTTGCAAACTTAGTTAAGAATACACTTTCTTCAGCAGCAGCAAATCCGCCACCTACTACAAATACTTCCTTATCTGTGAAGAATTCTCCGTCACATGTAGCACAGTAAGCAACGCCTCTTCCCTTGAAGTCAGCCTCACCCTTGAATCCGATCATTCTTGGGTGTGCACCTGTAGCATATACGATACCGTATGCGTATAAGTCACCTCTTGATGTAGATACTGTCTTAATGTCTCCATTAACATCTAAGCCCTTAACTTCAGCTGAAATAAATTCAGCACCGAAGTTTTCAGCCTGAACTCTCATAGTTTCTGTAAGCTCAGCACCGCTTGTCTTTAATACGCCAGGGTAGTTAACTACTTCTTCTGTAATTGTAATCTGTCCACCGAAATTTTCCTTTTCGATAACAAGGACACGATATTTTGCACGTGCAAGATAGATAGCTGATGTAAGGCCTGCAGGACCGCCACCAACTACAATTACGTCATACATTTTGCTCTTATCTATATCGTTAATATTCATAATTCTAACCTCTTATTTCAGTATAAAATAGCCAGTAAAACCGATTTATACTATTGTGCTATGAATAGACTATTTATCAAATTCTTTTATAACAGCTTTATCTAAAAAAGTGTCCTTTACATATGAATGTCAATATGTAAAGAACACTTTGATTTAATAATTATTGACTACAGTTTTATCGACTATAGTGTCAAAATTAAAGCTTACCTACAAGGTCAAGGCTTGGCTCAAGTGTCTCAGCACCTGGTGTCCACTTAGCAGGACAAACTTCGTTACCGTGCTCTGCTACGAACTGGCAAGCTTGAAGCTTTCTGAATAACTCGTCTGCGTTACGTCCTACGTTACCGGCGTTTACTTCGTAAGCTACGATCTTACCTTCTGGGTTAACGATGAATGATCCTCTTTCAGCAAGACCTGACTCTGGGATAAGTACTTCGAAATCTGTTGAAAGTGCATGTGTAGGATCTGCAAGCATTACATACTCAAGATTCTTGATTCTGTCTGATGTATCAGCCCATGCCTTGTGTACGAAATGTGTATCTGTTGATACAGAGTAAACTTCGCAGCCAGCTGCCTTGAAGTCAGCATACTTGTTCTGAAGATCTTCAAGCTCTGTTGGACAAACGAATGTGAAGTCTGCTGGGTAGAAGAAGAATACACTCCACTTACCAACAACGTCAGCCTTCTTTACTTCCTTGAATTCACCAGCCTGATAAGCCTGTACTGTAAAATCTGCAATCTCTTTATCGATTAATGACATAATAAATTCCTCCTGAATTTTAAATTTAAAATAACATATTGCTTTTCAGCAATGTTTAATTATCGTGTGTTTCTTTGATGGTGTAATAGTAACTCTTAATGTCATATTTGTCAATAGTAATAATTACTATTATTATAATTTTTATTGAAAAATCACTCGTTTTTAGGTGTTTTTAATGCATATTTACAGAAATGTCGTGAATATATGGCTGAAATTATCATCATTTACCACGATATTCTTATTATAAAACTAATTGTGTCATATATAACCCCCCACATACCATTTTTAAGACTTTAATTTTTAATTAATAATTAAATGCTGAATCAAAAAATCACCCCGGGGATTTGTCCCCAGGGTGACTTTTAAAATTAATATATGTTCTGCATGGCTTTTAATAAGTAAGCAGATTTCATTTATGACTTTTCAATCAGGTGACTTTTTTGCAGCTCTTTATTTACTGAATTTCCCTGCAGATACTTTTCAGCTCTTCATCTGAGAGATTGATTACACAGCAGTCTGCATCGTACTTTTTAGATTTATCGATGCAGGCTGCAAATTTATCATAATCAACTCTTTCTCTGTCATATTTATCAAATGTAAGAAGAACTTCTCTCTTTATTACATTTACAGGCTTTCTTTGAGAATACTCTCGGAACAATTGGGGAAAATGGTTTCCTTTCCTGCAGGAACAGTGTGGACAACACTTACATCAGGCTTTAATCCCTTTGTCCTGTTCTTTCCAAAAAATCCCTTGTCTTCTGCTCTATCTTTTTCTCAACAGTTGATATAGGAGCGGCATAGTAATAATCATGGTGCTGCATTTTATCTAAATACTCTGCAAATTTATCTATGTCAGAACCGAACTGCTCCATTTTGCTCCTTATCTATGGCAATAGGATTCTTTACGCCGAAAAATGAAATACACCGGAACTTCGCCGCTGTTAATCTTATCTGTCATTTCAGTTAATGATCTCTTTGTATTGTCTATGTCCACATCGATAAGATTATCAATGTCAGATAAAATCATGTTGAGACCGTTGTGAGTAAACTTTTTCACATTCATCTTCTCACATATTTTTTTGAGATATTCATAGAAACCGTAGATTTCTTTTTCTTGAAGTAGGATCTGAATGTGTAAGAGATACAAAGTAATTTGCTCTCTCTAAATTGATTCCTCTTGCTAATTTATCAGTCTCATACACGAGAGTATTTGTACCAATTTCTCCAGGCTGAAGGGAAAATCCTTTGTCCCATGTTCCGTATTCCCATCCCGGTAATAAAAGCTCCTGGATAACAGGTGGTTTTTTAAAAACTGCAGCCGGCTCTATATTAACTCTTACTGACATCTGATTATGCCCCTTTCTTTACGATCTTTATAATTTGTGTATTCCTTATAATAGTATGCTATATATAATAACAAAAAAGCCGAACATTGATGCCACTCATCAATAATTCGGCTTTTTATCTTAAATAAAGTAATTTAAATTATTTTTACTGCTTCAATCATAAACATAGGACTGTTTTTATAATTCTCTTTTTCTTCAGGTGTAAGAACCTCAAATACCTTCTCAGTTTCTGCAGTAGCTTCTCTGAATCCGATGTCCTTTAACTTGCATATATCCCATGTAGGACGAACAATATATGTTAATGGCATCTGTCTTGCGATGTCATCCATCCAATCGTTATCTATGCCCTCACCGTCAACGAAGTAATCATAGATTCCTTCTCTTTTAAGATTTTCTCTTGTAAGAGCAAATTCTCTCTTCTTTGTCTCGTCACTTAAATGACAATACCAGTTTGCATCAAAGTTAAGGAGCTTTCCACCTGGCTTTAAAACTCTGAACCACTCCTTTATATGCCTTCTCAGGATCTTCCAGTACCCATGTTAAATTTCTTGTTACGATAAGATCGAACTGGTTGTTGTCAAAATCAAGATTCTGAGCATCCATTCTTCTGAAGTCTATCTCATCCTTGAAAATACCTGCATTGTCTTTTTGCTTTAACAAGCATTTCTTCAGTGTAATCTACGGCACTTACGTTATATCCTCTTTCAGCAAGAAGAATTGAAAAGAATCCCGGACCTGTACCAATATCAAGAACATTAATTTCTTTTTTTATTCTTAACATTCTTTAAATGTTCCGGCATATTTGCTTCGATAAGATTTCCCCAGAGCATTCTCTGAACTCCTGCAAGCTCATGTTTGTTAATTTTGGAGTATCCCTCAGCTCTGTTTGTCCAGTAGGATTCTATTTCATTAAGTAACATATTACACATACCTCTTTTTATACACATAATTCAATGTACTCATATTAGTGAATCTGCATGCTTTTTATAACCCCCGGGGGGTAATTTTGATGTGTTTGTTGGAAGATTCTTCCTTTTTCGGTTTCAGAATCTGTTCATTTATCTTTGTTTCGGCCTTAATACAGTTCTTTTTTTCCAAGAACTGCAACACCATAATTCGCAAACCAATAGTCAGTTACCAAATATGCATTTTTTCTTCACTATATTCGTTATACCAGCATTTCTTTGTAAGATGCCAACCCCAATTATGTTCTTTCAAATCTGTACGAACAGCTTCACATGGCTTTTTACCAAAGTACAGCTCTATTTCTTCGACTTTTTTGGAAATATACTTTTTTCAGTATCTGTTGTTTCCTCTTTTTTCTTTATCTGTACCTATCATTTATACCCCTGATTCAATGACTTATTCCTCAGTCAGGGCACTCATTATATCAAATTCCTCATTAAAGTCTGAGTTAAGTAATTTTCTGTTATATTCAAAGAACTTTTTCATAGTTGTGCTCTGTTATGAAATACATTCCGAATCTGCCCGCTGCAAGCTCAGTTGTAAATAGTGTAATCTCCTCAGCCTTGCCATACACATCTTCAATAAAGCCATAGAACTTATCCAGCTTATCCTTTAATCCATCATTAAAGCTTTCAACTTCTTCATTTCTCTCGAAGAACTCAGCCTTTAATTCTTCAATATTAACGGATTTTGAATACCATTCCCTAAAAATGGAATATGCAATTCGCTCGAAGTAATCCTCAGGATTCATATCAGCAACTGCAACTCCTTCGGCAGCTTCATTTATAAACTTAAAAAAGACCGTCCTGAACCTTTGTCATTTTCTCAGATTCTTTAAAGTCTTTATTTAAGTATGAAATGATAATGCCGATAAGACTTACCTTGCCGTCAAATGGAATATTTGTGTAGTCATCCTTAACATATTCACCTGATAACATCTTCTCAATATCAAATATTTTCTCGTATCTCTTATAGAGAAGATAAAAAGTTGCAGAAATCCGCTGCAATCTGGTCGTCTGTTATATATTCCTTTACTGTCTCCTCAGTTACTTCAATTCAAGCTTTGTATATGCCTTAATGCAGTCAGATAAATCTTCCCATCCTCTGGCAGTTACAAATGACATACCGTCTATATTTAATTCCGCCTTATAGAAATTTTCTCGCTCTTTATGTTGAGATATGAGTTAACAGAACCGTCGATTCCATTATTTACGGCATATTCTCTCCATATTTTATAATCTGGCTGAACCCATATCTGTCTTACTCGGTCCAGTGTAACCATGTCGAATTCTTTTTACAGCCTTATTGTATTCTTCAGGGTTACCTGCACAGACTATAACCCAGCCGTCAGGAACGCTGATACGACCGAACATTTTATTCTGTAAAAGCTGAAGCACAATAGGGCTCATAGTTTCAGAAACGCAGTTTATTTCATCTAAGAATAAAATACCTCTGTCAGTATTTTTCTCTTCCATTTCATTATATATGGAAGCAATGATTTCGCTCATTGTATATTCTGTGACCTTAACATTTTTATCACCATATGTCTTTTTCATAGATACTACAGGAAGTCCCAGAGCACTCTGTCTTGTATGATGAGTCATGTTGTAGGTTACAAGTCCTATACCCATTTCATCAGCTATCTGCTCCATAATGGCTGTCTTACCAAGACCCGGTGCACCCATAATAAGTATTGGTCTCTGATTTGTTACAGGCAATAAGCACATTCCCGTTCTCATCCAACAGGGAATATGCCTTTACCGTATTTATTATTTCTTCTTTTTGCTTCCTTTATATTCATTATTTAATCATCCCATCCTTAAGTGTATATTTGATGACCCATGAAGGGACTGTATATTCATTTGTCTGGTCAGTATTTTTAAAAAAAATATCCGCTGCACTTTCATATGAAGAATATACAAATACACTTCTCCATGAAGGCTTTTTCCTCGGATAAATGCCTAAGCCGTCCGTAAAAGTAAATGAGACCCTTCAGAGACTTTATCTCCCTTTTCATAATTAAATCATTTACATATTCAAATACAGGTCTGAAATCCGTACCGCCGAACCCCTTAGGTGAAAAAACTACTGAACATTCCATCTATATCCGTGCTTTTTATTTACCACGGAAACTCTCTGTATAACATGGTCACGTGCATAATTCTACATGACTTG
>VOFJ01003292.1_pt1 | contig 19597 bp, 39 predicted proteins | sample 5384081 | NCBI WGS metagenome assembly VOFJ01 (sample SAMN12384729, study PRJNA508395) | human gut metagenome | isolation source: healthy gut I | host: Homo sapiens
TTTTCTACCATCTGCGATTGCAAGAATTACTGACTTCGTTCCATAAGTCACGTCACCGCACGCAAACACTCTTTGAATATCTGTCTCAAGTGTTTTCTCATCCGCCTTGATTGAGTTTGCTCTGCCTCGTTCCATTCCGGCTTCCGGACTCAATCCACATCTCTGTCCTACCGCAAATATAACCGTATCTGCCTCGATTTCATGATAAGAGTCTTTCTGCCTTTTCAATGATTGCTCTGCGATTTTCATCAAATGTAAATGACAGTATGTCACTGAATGCAACTCCGGTTACTTTGTTATCGTTACCTTTCAGAATCTTCTCAAAACTCTGTGCCGGATGTACCTGGATTCCTTCTTCCTGTGCCTGTTCGATTTCCTCTTCATCTGCTGTCATCTTGTCTCTTGCTTCCAGACATGCCACATGAATCTCTTCGCTACCAAGCCTTTTTGCTGTTCTTGCACAATCAAAAGCGACATTACCGCCACCAAGCACGATTACACACGCTTACCGATTCCGGTCTCATTTTTCCATTGATGCGTTTCTCAGGAAGTCAATATTCAGTAAAATGCCTTCCGCATCATTTCCTTCCATCGGAAGTAAAGTACCTTCATGATTTCCGATTGCAACCAAAAACCGCATCGTACTGTACTTTTAACTCTGTGACATTCTGAACTCTGACTCCTGTTTCCAACTTAATTCCTGATTCCAGAATGTATGCAATCTCCTGGTCCAATTCTTCTCTCGGCATTCTGTAAGAAGGGATACCATACTGTAACATTCCTCCGGCTTTTCGGAAGCGCTTCTTTTACTGTCACGTTATGTCCCTGTTTTCTCAGATAATAAGCGGCTGTCAATCCGGCTGGGCCGGCTCCGACACACAAATATTTTTCCCGGTATCCTGCAATTGTTTTCCTTTATTTCTCCAGTACTTTCCGGTATCTTTCTCGGCTGCATATCGTTTGATGTTGCGAATGGAGATTGGCTCATTTACTGCACAACGTCTGCATTCTGCTTCACAAACATGTGAACAGACATGTCCAAGTGTCAGTGGAAATGGTACTTTTTTTCTCGGATTACAGCTGCTGCTTCATCATATTTTCCTTCTTTTACAAACCGAATATAACGAGGAACATCTGTGTTGGCCGGACAAGTACTTCTACACGGAACAAGCTTTTCCTTACGCTCTGTTGCCGGATAATTGATCTTATCCCGGATAGTTCCAGTCGGACAGACTTCCGCACAGGCTCCACAGAATCTGCAGTTTGCATCTTCTAATAATTTTTCATGCAATGTTCCGATATAAGTTTCCATACCTTTTTTCTTGTACTGCAATACCTTTTACTTCTCTTAAATCATTACATGCTCTTACACAGCGTCCGCATAAAAAAATACAACGGTTCATGTCATGGTCATATAGAGGATTTTCCGTTTCACACGCAAACCCTTTTTACTCGTGTACGCATTCTCGCCGAAGACACTCCCATGTACTGAATCAGATTTTTTGCAGTTCACAGTTGCCATATTTCGGACAAGTAGAACAATCTTCCGGATGTGCTGCCAGAATCAATTCCATCGCAACATTTCGCAAATGCTGAATTTCTTCATTTGTCGTAACGATATTCATTCCGTCTTCCGCTTTTAACATGCAGGATGTCACTGGCTTATCCTGTCCCTCAACCTGCACATAACACAATTTACAAGCGGAAATATCTTTCAAATCCGGATGATGGCAAATGTGTGGAATATAAATATTATTCTGAAGTGCCGCTTTCAATACACTGGTTCCTTCTTCTGTCTGAATTTGTTTTCCATCAATTGTTATTGTAATCATCTTATCTCCCTACAATCTTTTCAGAACTTTTTATAATAAGTTGTGCTAATCAGATTGTTGATCACAAGTACTGTGACCAGTATCCTAATTCTAATTAAACTGTCTTAAACTGAAGGTTTTTATATTTTTGCAATTTTTGCCTGAACAATCTTTCTGTTATCCGATTTGCATAGAATCCACCTTGAGTTGCAGCAATTTCTTCCAGATGTTTTGCTCTTCCTTCTACTGTTGTGCGGTCTTTGAGCAAACCATCTTCCTGAATGACAAATTTCCATTTTCCATCCTCTGTCTGCTCCAGATTACCACCTGCTCCACATACCTGACATTCTACCGGGTAGTGCAAACCATCCCACTGTTTCTCACCTAATACCAGTGCATTGCTGTGACAGTTTGGACACCATCCCATGTCTTCGTCTCCAAGCCATGTACGTTCTTCTACAGGTGTTGCCACTGCTTTCATGATGTTCTCACCCATTTTATGAGCTCTTTCGATCAATTCATCATCTAACAGACATTGTGCTGCTCCCTGAACTCTCGTAGCAAGAAGCATATCGACAACCTTCATATCTGTTGTAAACATCGTTGCCTGCAATCCTTCCAGTGCCATAGACTGCCATGCTCTTGTAGAACCACCTATTGAAATCAGTCCTGCTACACGGTCTTTTATGCTCAATTGCTCCGATTGTCTCAAGAAAAGCTGTCTCATAACTTAAGCTTCTCTGTGCAAATGTAAGATACTGTGCACTTGGCATTAAGTCATATGTCGGAACAGAAATAATAACTGCATCCTGATTTAACATCACGTCCATAATCTTTTTCTTGTCATCCTTATCATCCAGAACACAACCTACATTTTTTTCCCCTGTGACATTCCCTGCTGTACATGATGTACATCCTGTACAATCTTCGATATGATAGTCCTTCAGATTGATCATTGTTACTTCGGCTCCCGCCTCCTGACAGGCTAAAAGCGCCTCTTTCAACAAGATTTCACTATTGCTGTTCTTTTTCTTCCTACGGTGATTCCCATTACTTTGTAACTCATTTTTTTCCTCCTGTGTACTTGAATCTTATTTGAATTTTACAACCTTTTTGATTTCCCCATTGAAGGCTCACAAAATCCTTTGTTATATTGTTATTGTTATAACTATATCAGTTATTTTTTTAACAAGCACGCTACAGTAATCGAAACTTTTTTATCAATATAAGATTGATTTTCAGACATTTGTCTGATGGAGGGAATATGGCATATTTTGAAAATATTATCAAGCGACTGGAGACCAATTTGAAGGTTCACGTTCATGGAACTTATCATGCCCGTACCGAAATTGACTCCGTCCTATTCTGGAACACAAACACAAGTCATACACCGCATCCCGGAGGGAATATCCTCTACTTATGTGATGTTGCCCATTTTCAGGGGAGCACCTGTCGATGAATACATACTCATTGTAAATTATCCGGATTGTGAACTTCCCGCCGGTTGTTTTGTGTATTTCACAAAATGTCGCTCTGGATGAAGTCTTTAACCAGATTCAGACAGTCATACTGGAACATCATTTACTAAAATGCAAAGAAGAAGAACTTTTCCGGACATTACAACATAACAGTGGTCTGCAAGGAATCACCAATATTGCATATACACATTTAAATAATCCAATTACAATCTGTGACACCAGTTTTTCTGTGCTTGCAGCCAGCCCACAAGTCACCGGTGATACAAATCTTGAGGAAAAGACGGGCGGCTCTTTGTAAAAGATTCCAAATTTCAAAATATGCTGGATACAAAAATTGTAAAAAAAATTTACTCCACAAACGTACCTTTTATCACTTATATCGAAGATTATCCCTTCAAATGGGTATTTCAAAGCATCCGTATTCAGCATTCGGTTGTGGGATATGTTTGTATTCGTGAAATTCAAAAGATATTGTGGAGGAAGATTTAGACTATATCGATATGTTCTGTCATGTGATTGCAATTGAAATGCAACGTGAAACGAACTTTCAGACAAATACTCGATTAAATTATGAATATTTTTTAACCGAACTTTTAGAAGGACATTTCGGTCAGAAAGAATATATTTTAAATAATATAATTCAGCTTGGACATCACCCGAGTAAATATTATTTTCTTCTCGTTATTGATGAAGCACCTGACAATCATAATTCTGGAATTCAGTTAAAAAGAATTTGTATCAACAAATTTTAACGATTCTCCCAAACAGTATGGCTGTATTTTTCTACGGAAAACTGACCGTACTTTTACCAACAGATTCATACAAACCATTCAACGATAAGACTCAGAGAAAAATTTTACGCGTTCCTTCAGTTTCATCGATTGTATGCATATGTCAGTTTTCCATATGAAAATATTGCAGAAAGTCATATTTTTTACAAACAGACCGATTTCCTATCCTCGTTTTATTCCGAACATACGCTGATACCTGAGGATTATATCGTATATTATAGGAATCATTTTTCTACAGCATACCTTTGCTTTATGCAAAAAGACTTTTACGGCTTTAAAATCAACGATTCACCCGGATATCTATAAAATTATCCGACACGATCAGACACAGAATACGGATTATGCCAATACGCTGAAAACATATCTGATGAACGGAAGAAATGCCGTACGTGCTTCCGAAGAACTGCACATTCATAAAAAGTACCTTTTTTATCGGTTAAATAAAATGGAAGAACTTTTTGATCTGGATATGATACGGGAAGAAACGATGGTTGCTTACGAGTATTCTTTTTATTTTGATGGATTATCTGGATAAAAGCAAACTTTGAGAATCCATTATAACAAAAGAAGGACTACACTTTTATAGAAATTGTGCCTATAAAAGCGAAGTCCTTCTTTGTTGCTATTCAATTCCCGCAATCTTCAACAATTCTTCAAATTTCTGAATCTTATAATCCGCTTTATTATATCCCGATGCATCACCTATTCCAACAGCTTCCATTTCAAATACACTACATTTTTTCAGTTCTTATATTTTTTATTGTAATGTACGACTTCTCCATGTAGGTTCTTTAGAAAAAATCCGGCATATTTTTTTATATATTTATATTAGCTTATCTTAAACGCTGCAAAATCAACCACGCCAGTTTTCACTCTCACATAAAGTGCATGAACCCCTTGTACTGGTTTCATTGGCACATTGCATTCATCCCATTCAAATAATCCATCATCGCCGCTGCCACTACTTCACCCTCTGGTGTATCCAAACAAACTTGTACATTTCCGGTTCCCCGAAGTTCCAGGCTAATCTGCTTTTTCATTTCCTGTAAATTCAAAATATTTGAAACCACAGACAGCACCACTGTGAAGATTATGAATATATGGCTTAAGACCATGTTCTCCTTCTGCCGATTCTTCTTCTGTGATATATGGCATTTCTTTTTCGGAAGCTTCGGCAATGGTTCTCCAGGTCCTGTCATCACAACTTGTCCAACCTTTCTCCTGTCAGCCTCTGTCAGATGGCATGCTATATAGGAAGAATATGTTTTTCCTGTTGGCAATGGTCCGTTATTTAGACCACAGCTGGTAATCTCGATTTGTGGAATCGTTCCATCTTCTAATATCTGAATTTCATCCGCACATCCTTGTCTGGAATATGCTGTGCCATGTGTATGTCTGTGCCAGAAAATATAATATTTTCCATTTATCTCGACTAATCCACCGTGGTTATTTCCTGTGTAAGCAACTGCAAGTTCATTCTCCTGATATCCCAAGTCTCCATTTGATACAATAACACCTTTGTATATAAATGGTCCTTCTGGTTTTCTTGCTCTTCCATAGCACAATTCGTGTCCCTGCAGACTCGAATATAGAAAATAATACCATTCGCCAAATTTACGAATACTTGATGCTTCAAAAAATGGATGCGCTTCATAGTCTGTTCCTTTGGCTGTCTCGATTCCTTCCGCCACACATACCGGCTCACTGATGATCGTATGCATATCATCGGCCAGTTTCACCATCATAGCTCCTGGAATCTCCTGATCTTCCATTCCGGGAATCGAACCGGAGGACAAAATCCATAATAAAGATAATTCCCACTCTCTTCACTTAAAATCGCAGGATCAAACCATCTCCCCACATTCGGGATACTTCCGTCTTTTTTTCTTGTCACAAAATCCAGAAATTCATACTTTCCCTGCCGGTGTATCACATACCGCAACAGAAATGACGTTTACAAAAATCTAACGCATAATACAAATAGTATCTGCCGTCCTGTCCTTTGCCACATCCGGCGCAAATAAATTGTGCATCTGTTGTTCTGAACCAACTCCCTTTATCGAATGTCGGAAGTGCTTTTTTCATATAGTGCTCCATTCAGTGGATCTTGTGTCTTTTATAGATCACACCTTCATATCTCCAGTTTCCCAGATCATCGATTGGTGCACTCCAGCCAACATAATCTTCTTCACAAAATGTATCTCCACCTCCTTTATCATGGCTTCCGAATATATACACTCTGTCATCAAACACATGTGGTTCTCCATCCGGTACAGTTTCCCAAAAATGGAAGGTATGGATTCAATCCCTCTTTTTTTACTCATCGCTGTCTCTCCAATTTATTTTAGTCTCTGTCTAATCTTATTTGATCCAAACCGTCTTAACTAGATTTCATATTCCTACGCTTCAATACGTTCCAGTTTAAAAATGACCGGTCTATTTCCATCCGTACAACATGCTATATGGACATCATCAAAGCCAAGTACTTTTCCGCCTCCGATCAGCACATTTACCGGCATTACTAACGCCTGCCATGCCATCGAGCAGAATCCTTCTGGCATATCATTTCCAAAAATACCGCCTGTCACAAAAGTCTGACCGACCTGGTAGAACTGGCATGGACCATAATCCGGATCATTTACATATTCTTTTACAAGATCTTCCTGTAATGTTGTTTTTAATACTGTAATTTTACATTTATACATTTTATTTCCTAACCTTTCACTCCACCAATTACGATACCTTTTACAAATGCTTTCTGGAAGAATGGATAAATGATCAATATTGGAAGTACTCCTATTACTGCGATTGCCATTCGAATTCCTACACTTGAAGATTAGCACTTATACCAGATGTCACTGAAGATGCGCTTGCTAAAAATTGTACATCTGCAATCATTCGATTCAAAATATTCTGAATACTGAAGTATCTTGTATCTGTCCGATAATACAGACCATTGAGCCAGTCATTCCAATATCCAAGACCGATCATCAATGCCAGCGTTGCCATCATCGGTTTTGAAAGTGGCAATACAATCTGTGCTAAAATTCTTAACTCGCCCGCTCCATCGATACGTGCTGCTTCAATAAGCGAATCTGGAATATTCGCTGTAAAGAACGAACGCATCATAATAACATAGAACGCATTCATTAACAGTGCCGGAACGATCAATGCCCAAATTGTGTTTTTTTAATATGGAATACCTGTGTATACATGATGTATGTAGGTACCAGACCACCATTAAATAACATTGTAAAGAACACAATGAACGAAAATACATTTCTATGTGGCAATTCCGGTCTTGATAATGGATATGCCAGTAATGTTGTGATTGTAACAGAAATCAATGTTCCTACTACTGTGACCAGAATTGTAATTCCATAACCTCTTAAAATCGTTGTTCCTTTTGGATCAAATATTTGTATGCTTCCAGACTAAATTCTTTTGGGAACAGAGAATATCCATTTTGCATCAGTGCACTTTCACTTGTAAACGATGACATAACCAGTAAGACAAATGGAACAATACATGCCAATACTAACAAGCAAAAAATCAAATGCAACAATGCCTGCGCACTCTTATTATTTGTTACCATATCTCCACCTCCGCTCTAAAATAATGCACTGTCTTTATCCATTTTTGTGACAATATAGTTTGCTAATAAAATTAATAAAAATCCAAGTACTGACTGATAAAAATCCTGCTGCCGATGCACGACCGACATCATTTAACTGTGTCAGTGCCTTATATACGTATGTATCGATCGTACTTGTTACGTTGGATAACAATCCTGAATCCATCGGTACCTGATAGAACAATCCAAAATCTGAATAAAATACGCGACCAATTGCCAGAAGTACCATTGTAATAATTGTTTTTTTTCAGTCCCGGTAATGTCACATGCCAAATCTGTTTCCCAGCGATTGGCTCCATCAATCGCGGCAGCTTCGTAAAGTGATGTATCAATTCCAATAACCGTCGCATAATAGATAATGCTGTTATAACCAAAATTCTTCCACAGATATACAACCACTAAGATTACCGGCCAATATTTCGCCTGCGTGTACCAGCTAATCGGCTTTAGTCCGAATAAACTTAAGATACTCTTATTAAGAACTCCATTTTCTGTACTTAACATTGCAAATACAATATAGCTTACAACTACCATAGAAATCAGGTATGGAACCAGAATACATGTCTGATATACTTTCTGACCTAATTTGCTTCTCATACTGTTTAACATAATTGCGATTGCAACGGAGAAAAGTGTTCCAAGGAAAATAAATACCAGATTATAACAAATTGTATTTTTGCAATAATGAATGCATCCTTTGTGGAAAAAAGGAACTTGAAGTTATCCAGACCGCACCATTCACTTCCAAATATTCCTTTTGAGTAGTTATATTTCTTAAATGCAACAACCAGTCCTGCCATCGGCAGATAGTTATTGATGAAGAGATATAACATTCCGGGACCATCATTCCGATCAGTGCGATCGTCGTTTTTTCTTTTTGCCGTTGTTTTATGTTTCTTTGTCTTCTTATTTTGTATTCTCTCAGCCATTTGAACAGCACCACTCATCTTTTACAACCTCCTTTTCTAAAAAACCGATGGTAATTTACTTTTACCACCGGTTTTTCTGCACTTTATTCTGCAAGAAATGCATCCAGTTGTGACTGTTCTTCTTTCATTACTTCATCCAGTCCCGCTGCTTTTAATTCCTCAATCGCCTGTGGGATTACTTCATCCGGATCTACAGCTCCACACATCAATGCATTGAAATATTTCTGGTGTACATTTGAGCATGAGCTAAATGCATCTGCACATTTTGATGTATTAAACATGAAGCCCAATGCTTTTGATTCGATTGCATTGTCATTAAATTCCATCAGCTTGTCAAAATAATCTGCATCTCCTAATGTATCGATTGGAGACGTCAAAGTTGAATTTGGATATAACCATGCCTGTTCAGCTCCGCCGTATGTTGTGCTTGAACTGTCAACTCCGTCTGGATAAGAGATTGTTCCATCGCCATTGTCTCACATAGTTTGTTCCTTCGATACCATCTACTAATAACTTGGCAACATCTTCGTCTGTATAGAATGCCTCTAACAGTTTCCAACTTGCATCCGGATTCTTTTGAATTTGCATTGATGCCATACGCAACACCTGTATATATGCACTACTTGTTGACCATGGCTCAATAACTCTGGCTGCAACAATTCCTTCTGGTAACTTACCCTACAGATCCATTTATAAATGTTGAGAACGCTTTTTCCACCCAGGATCAAAGAATCGCCTGCCTCTGTGTTACTCATGGCATCTGCCATAACGTAGCCTTCTTCGTACCATTTATGTGCATATTCTGTAAATGTTTTGAAATCATCCATTTCGTATAAGCACTCAACATTTGTAGAATCACCATAATCAGAAAGTCCTGTAAATGCACTGGCAAATCCGACTCCCCAGGTCATCCATGTCCATCTACCAGTCAGCATCTGTGAATCATGCTGTGGTACAATAGAGTACAATTCCGATGTGCCTCATGAACTTTTACTAATACATCTTCGATATCATCCATTGTTTTTAATACTATCTACATCAATTCCCAATTCATCTACAATTTTCCTGACATTGCATAATCGATTGCTCCCGGCAAAAATCTTTAAAGTTACTAAGGGCATAGATATTTCCATCAATGGTCGTGTTTTTCATCTGTCCTTCTGGAGAACGTATCTTTCATCTCATCTGATGCGTTTTCAAAATAATCATCCAATGCCAGTAACTGTCCATTATTAACGTAAGTACTTAATGGTGTTGTAAATACAGCTACAACATCACATTCATCACCAGTCAATAACAAGTTCGTCTGCTGTGTCCATGCCCCGATCGACACATATGTAAGCTTTGTCTGAATACCATACTTTTTCGCCTAAGATGTCATTGATTTTAGCTTCTACATCTGGTGCCGTAGAAAAGTCATAAAATGAAGGCATTACAAAATTTACTACAGGCATATCCTTTGTGTCAGAAGATGCTGATTTATCGTCCGATCCTGATGAACCGCATCCTGATAACATTGCTCCCTGCTGTTACCACACTCAACCCAAGAGCCGCAAGTTTTTTTCCATCCTTTTTTTCATAAGTTTCCTCCTTTATCTCTCTCTCGTTTTTGATGTTTTTATTATAGCGGTAACCACTTTTGTTATCTGTAACTTGCATATCTTGATATTGTTCTTTTTGTGACTTTTCTGTCATATTTTTTCCTTATGTATCTGGCGATAATCCTGTGGTGTCATTCCTTCTTTTTTTTTCTTAAACATTTTCGAAAAATAAGAAAAAATTATCATATCCTACCTTTGATGCTATGATTCCAACTGTCAGCCCTGTATTTTCCAACAGTTGCTTTTGCATATTCAATTTTCTGATTCAACAGATAATTCTTAAAAGAATCTCCTGTTTCTTTACTGAACCACCTTGAAAAAATATTCTTCACTTAAATACAGATAATTTGCCACTTCTGTTCTTGTAATATTTTTACTGATATTTTCTGTGATATATTGTTTTGCTTTCAGGAGTCTGTCCTCCCTCTGTATCGTCATCTTTTTCCAGTATTTTTCCCTGTATATGCGACTCCTTCTAAAAAAATCTGGCACAGGTTGCGTAAGAGTTCGAAAAAATTATCATAGCTATATTCTTCTGAAAAGAAACTGTTAATGTCACATTTTTTTTCGATTGATCACATCAAAAAAAAAATGCTTTTGAATATTCCAGATATAGTTGTTTTAAAGCAGTATAATTAACCTGTTTTTTTCATTTGACTCAAAAAACTGCTCTATATCTTTTTTGAATGACTTTCCAATTTCCTTCTTCCAACAGATTCCCCCAGCGTTCTGTATGTAACTGCTCTATATGCAATGTTGCATTTTTCTTTATTTTCTGATGAAAATATCTGAGCTTTTTGCAAAACATTATCCCGCATTAGATGGCACAACTCTTCTAGTCCTTGATGTACGCTTTCTATATACCCTTCCAGATATACGGCAATCTGAAATGTCATTTTTCCTGAACAAATTGATACATCGTCTGAATCTTTTCCAGGATTACGCTCTCGGTAATAGAACTTCTATTTCCATGCAACAGAACTGCATAATCCATATCGGAAATCCCACCTAACAACACTTCACACTCATATGGTTCAAACAATTCTCCAATCACATTTGACAAAAAACCATTCGCACTAATTGACTGCTCCATTGTTGATTTGTCCATTGTAAAATCTGTACACTGAAAAGATAAAAGCACGACTGTTGATACTGTTTATGGCAAAGACTCCGTATTTGAAATTTCTGTTCTTCCGCAGTTAAAAACCCCACATTTAACATTTTTTCAAATGTCTGATCAATCAGAACAGATTCTTTTTCTTTCAATACATTCTGTCTTTTCTTCAATTCTTTTAAATACAGCCGCTCCGCTCTCTCTTCCACATGTTTTCTAAGGCCTGCTTCAATTTCTTCAAATCTTGCCGGCTGCAGAATGTAATCCACACCTGCCAAGACGAATCGCTTCTTTCGCATAGTTAAAGTCTGCATGTGAAGTCAGAAAATACAGTCGATATCATATCCCTGCTCGTGTCCATGCAAACAACTCCAACCCATTTTCTTCCGGCATTTCTATATCAGAAAGTAATATATCAATTTTAAAGTTCTGTATAATTTTCTTTTGCTTCCTTTTGCACTATATGCCCCATACACATGCTGTACTCCGAATGCATCCCACTGCAGTCGTGCACAGATGCTGTCAACAACCTGTCTTTGATCATCAATCACCAATACATTCATCTTTCACACCCTCCTCATTTATCGGAAGTATCAGTTCACTTACCGCTCCCCTGCATATTATAAAATGTGTATTCCCCTGCTCTGTCCCCATACAATAATTTACATCGCTGTTTTACATTTCTGATTCCGATTGCACTAGCACCAGTCTCCATATCAACTTCATTTGCATTTATAATATCGAGAATTTCCTGTGGATATCCTTTCTCCATTATCTTCGATTGTGAAATCCATCATCGATTCACCTTCTACATTCAACATTATTCCTTTTATCGATACTTTTATATTGGTCTCTTCTCTCGCCACCGCATACTTGAATGTATTCTCCACGAACGTCTGAATTGCTAAGATTGGAATCTCGCATTGCATTAAATCCGGTTCTACCTGAATCACACATTCCACCGTTCTTGAAGAAATTAATTGCTGTAAATGTACATAGGTCTTTACATTTCGTATTTCTTCTTCCACTGTGACAAGTTCTGCTTCATTTTTTAATAAATAACGCATCAAAGCAGAAATTTCCAGAATCACTTTCCTGCATGTTTTCGGTATCTTTTTTCAATTGCCATATAGTTTAATGTCTTCAGGCAGTTCAAATAAAAGTGTGGACTAAGCTGAATTTGAAAGCACTGCATCTGTGCTCTCTGTTTTGCAATCTGCTCTTTCATAAGAACTGATCTTCAGTTGTTCTATTTCTGACATCATTCCATTAAATGAATCCGTAACCTGTTCAAATTCTGCATACGGAGCAATCTGCTCCATCTTTCCAAAATGTTCTCCCTGCCCGATTGCTGTCATAGTATCCGCCAGCCTTTGTAGCGGCGTAAGAATTTGTTTCTTCAAGAATCCATATACAATCACAACAAAAATTCCAACGACTACTGTAACAAGCATTAACATAAAAATCTGAAGTTTCAACTGTCTGACTGCCGTTTCTTTCACATGCATAAAAACAGTAAGATTATCCCATCTGCAATCTTCTTTATATATCTTTTTCCTTTTCCTGTGAAAATATTATTCACAATCTCAGTATCACTTCCTGTAATCTGAAGTTTCTCCGCCAATCGATTTTTGATTTAATATAACTTTTCCATAAGTCAGAATAAATTCCGCTGTTCATCATCTTCCTCATTCACTTTCTGCTGTAGTTCTACTAAATCTGTGACACATGCGATTGTTGCCTGTTTTTTCGTTAACATTTGCACATAATAGACATGACCTTTCGCCCTGGCAAGGAACTGTACTTTCTGTGTATTCTGATTTTGCAAGCGTATTTTTGCCTGATCTACAATCGTCTGTTGGACAGAAAAAGCTGATTCCCTCTCTGAATAAATATCGTCTCTGTTCCCCATATTCATAAAAAATAACCACTCCTGATAAAGCATAGTTTGTCTGCATCTGATCTTTTAACACATCCAGCAATTCATAAGTAGATAAATATTTATTAATTTCATCCTCACGATAAGATAATTTTTTGAAAATCTGGATTCTCGTTATAGATGCTCAATGCAAGTTTATTCGTCATATCCATTTCTTCATCTATGCTTTTTACATATTCTGAAAGCATCTGTGTATTTGTATTTTCAAATCTCCGAATACATTCATAACTAACCCAGTAATCAACTACGAGTAGCACAATCACAACTGCCACATACCCGATCATTGCTACAATTCCAAGTTGTTTTCTTAATGTACGTTTTTTCATTTTTCCCACCCTCACCTGATAACACCCTGTATTTTCTCCTGAAATCAGTTAGGACGGTATACAAAATTGGTGTATGCCGTCCTAACTACTTTTTCTCATTATAAAAATTTTACTTTATTTTGTCAAAACCGTAATCTGTTTCTGATTATAATTATCTGCCTCTGCGATATCTAACATTGCCATTGCAAGATCTTCATAAGTCACTCTGCTCTCGCCGGCTTCATTAAAGATTACCTGTTCCTCTGTTCCAATCTCATAATTTCCAGTCAGCGCACCCTCTGAATCAAAGAATGAAGAAGGGCAGACAACTGTCCAGTTTACATCGCTTGTCTTTTTTAAGTTCATCAATTCCAAGTTTGATGTTCTTTTGAGATTTCTCTCAGGAAATCTGGATGCTCTGGTGTCTCATAACAGTATGTTGTATGCGTACTGTCTGTAAATAAGCTTCCTGCTCCACCAATTGCGATTAGATGGCGTTTTGTTCCTTCGTTCAGCTCAATATATTTGAGGAACGCTTTATGATTTAATGTTGGATCTGCATCAAATCCGCTTCCATAGGCACTGATCATAACATCACAATCTGCAATGTCTTCTTTTTGTGACATCAAACAAACTTTTTATTTACAACCTCTACTCTTTCATCTTCCACATTTCCTGCATAAACAAACCCTTTTACGGTCATTCCTCTTTCCAGAGCCTGTCTTGTGACTCTTGAACCAAGATTTCCATTTGCTCCGATTACTGCAATTTTCATACTCATCTTCTCCTTCTCAATTTATGCTTTTTCTGCGATTACTTACCTGAACCCATACAAATGACACGCAAGTCAGGATACCGTTACAATTCCTGCAAATACAAATCGGGATGCCGCTGTTTCTGCATGCATAACCATTTTCGATATGGTTGTAATTCCGGTGCAAGAAAGGTTCCGAGATTCGCGATTGCAAAAACACAACCGACATCATAACCGTACTTCTCTGTTTTTGTCCTCTGTTACTACACTGCCCATACACTGTGGCAAAACAAAGTGGATTACTCATTCCGACAAGCAAGCAGCCGATGTATGCAGAAATAAGCTGCCCTTTCATATAAATCAGCGTATAGCCGACAAACAATGACAGAAATCAAGTGTAATGGTATGTTTCCCAATTTTTCTGCCAACTTTCCAAAGAAAAAATCCCATCACGACTCCACCTAACAGCAAAAAGTGATGAAGCTGTTCCTGGCAGTCATTGTATTTCCAATCTGTTTTTCACTGAAATACAATGCGATATTTGTAGGTCCAAGATAAAACATCAGCATATAAACTGCTGCAACAACACAAAACAGCACTTCGTGTGCTTCGATTTTGAATTTCTTCTTTTCTGTTACAACTTGATTCTGCGTTACAACATTTTGTTTTGGCACAAATAACAATGTCAATATCAATCCCGGTATCGCAAGCAGATATACGAGATAATCGAACTGCCATGCAATTGTTGCCAGAACACCTCCGACATAAGTCATAATCATGCTTCCAGCATTCGCAGCTCCGGTCTGATAACCAAGCATCGTATCTCTTTCATTTTCCTGAAATAATCTGAGATCAGAGAGTTCGCCATTGGAACTACCAGCCCTACACCACCCCCAACATTCCTGCCCATACATATAAAATCAGAATAAGCGCCATGCACAGCAAATGACAGTATTCCAGAGACAGCTGCCATCAACAATCCTGTTGCTGCCAGTGTTCTTTTCGAAATACGTTCTGCCAGTCCCGCAGCGATCACACTTACTGCTACTATCATCAGATTCGGAAATGTCATCAGATATTGTATCGTTGTAACCGATGCATCTGGAAACTCTGTCGCAATATTTGCAAGAATTAGAAGACACTGCGTTTGTTGCCATCTGAATGAAAGACATGGTAAGGATTGCCGCCTTTAATCCAGAATTATTTTTTGTCATCGTTTCGTCTCCTTGTTTCTTTTTTTCTATCTGTTTCACTTTTTTCAATAATAACGATTTCCCCATTTATCCATCCAATTAGTATCCGACAATAGAGCTTCCGCCATCAATCACAATTGTCTGACCCTGTGATCATTCTTGCCTGTTCACTTGCCAGAAATACTACTGTATTTGCAATATCTTTTGGCTCAGATAATCTACGAAGCGGAATTGATCCATTGCATCAGACGGAAATTCCATTTTCTTCATTGCTTCTGTCATAACACCACCTGGTGCAACAGCATTGCAACGTACCTGATATTTTGCCCACTCTGTTGCTGCCTGACGGCTCATTGCTGCTACTGCACCTTTTACTTGCACTATAATGTGGAGATTCCATTCCCTCTCTCATGCCACGGATTCCCCGCCATAGAAGAGAAGTTTACGATAGAACCTCCTGTCTTTGTCATAGACTGCACAACAACCTGTTGCATCATGAAGAATAAACCTTTTGTATTGATCTGGAACATAAGATCCCATTCTTCCGGTTTCATATCCAGTCCGTTCTGACCTCTTCATAAGTCCGGCTGCTTGAACTAGCACTTCAATCTCACCCATTTCTTCACGGATTTTCTTTACTGTTGCTGTGATATCATCTACTTTTGTTATGTCCAGCTGATAACATTTCATATTCTCCGGTGAACCGAATTTCTCCTGCAATTTCTCTAATGCCTCTTCCGACATATCTACAACTGCAACTTTTTGCATTGAATCTAACAATTCTTTTCACACATGCTGCTCCGATTCCACCTGCTCCACCTGTTACTACTGCTACTTTTTCTTTGAAATCAATAACCATTTTTGTATCTCCTCTTAACCTTCTACATCAATTGCTACAACTTTATCTACTGCATATCCAATTCCCTGCATCAGTTTTTGATGTGCCGGATGTCGGATATTGTTCTGCTTCCTTTCGATCCACAAAATCAATCACCTGCACCATATCACCGAATCGGAAGGCCCGGTATCTTCTGCCGGTCTTGGCATAATCTGTACCTGTCATGTAGCTTGCCACATTCATTTTCCGTGCATGTTTTTAATATTTCCAATAACTCCGGCAATTTTGATTTCATTTCTTCTTTGATGAAGAATATAGAAATATGCCTTTTTTTTTTATTATCATATCGAGTCTGTCCAACACTGTCTGTAACTGTCATATCTTTACATTGTTCCTTTTGTGACATTTTCTTCTCCTTGCTGTAATCTTTGCAACTCTTTAAAACACTTTCTCATTCTATAACTGCAGTTCATAATATCCACAAGTTGTATCCACTGGATTCTTTTCCTGTGAATTCGCTCTTTGCCCATCAGTTTCTCTACAACCGCTTCTACATTGAAGTCATTTGTTGTATATGCATTAATATATGTTCCCAACTCTGGCATATCACGCAGATGATATGGGTTTGCAAATGAGATTGCGATTGTTGGAATATCATTGATAAACCATGGTGCATCGTTTGCCAGTGGAAGGTTCCATGTCAGACGTACCGTTGTCTGGTTACTTGATGTTCCTTCACTTAACACATAAATTGCTGCATCGTATTTATCGATAAATGACTGCATTGTTTCATTTGGATTTGGGAAATGTACAGAGTAATCAAATGTATCCACTTCAAATCCCTGTGCTTTTAACTGCTCCATAAATCTGCTGCTGACTTTTTATTTCCATAGAAATCTTCACGATCTCCCATTACATATACGATCAGTCTCTTATGTGTTTCCTGGTGTGATTGAAGCAGATGTTCCTCATCTTTACCAATGTAACAGATTTTTCCGCACACTCTTTTGCCAATTTCTGAACTCTTCATTTCCAAGTACCTGTAATGCTTCTTCTCCAGGAACCAATGTGTTTTCTTTCTGTTTTTAAACAATCCCATCGAAACTTTCAAACCTATGATTCGGCTCAATGCTTCATCGACACGTTCCATTGTAAGAATTCCATCTTCAATTCCCTGTTTCATAAATTCGAAATCTTCTTCCAGACAGTAGTTGAACAGGAACATATCACATCCGTTTGCAATCGCTGTCGGAACTGCAAGTCGTCTGCTCATATGTGCGTAGAATCCGTTCATGCTTGTGGAATCTGTAATAATCATTCCATTGAATCCCATGCGTTCTCTTTAAAAGTCCCGTCACAATTTCTTTTGACAGAGAACCTGGTGCCAGAATCTCTTTTTTCGTTGCCTGTGGATTGATTGTCTTTTACGTACTCTGGCAGACCGATATGTCCAACCATAACAGTCGTTGCACCTTTTTCAAACAAACGGCGATAGTTTTTGCCGTAAGTATTTTCCCACTCTTCTACAGACAATGTATTATATGTTGTATGCAGATGCTGGTCGCGGTTGTCCACCCCATCTCCGGGAAATGTTTAACCGAATAGCACATATCCTTTCCGTCTTCCATCAGTCCATCGATATATGCAGATGCCATCTCATATACAACTTCCGGATCATTTCCAAATGTACGTGTATTTGTAATTGATTCAATGTATTGTAGTCAATATCGATGATTGGTGCGAATGCATAATTTATACCAACTGCTCTTCCTTCTTTTCCTGCAATCTTTCCTAATTCGTAAGCATATTTATTTTGTATCTCCGGTTGCAGCAACCTGTAATGGATTACCAAATGCGGTTCCCCTACTGCAGTTCCATTTCCGCCGGATTCAATGTTGGCTGGAATAAACATCGGAATCTTTGATTCTTCCTGCATGATGCGGTGACGATTCTGGTTCAGTGCTCCCGGTGCAGGACGATTTAACGCACCACCCGGCTGGAATTTTCTTACGAATTCACGTAATGGCTGTTCCTCCTCGATAAAGTTGATTGGCAAAAACAACTGTCCGATCTTATCATCCAAAGACATACTTTCAATTGTCTGCTCTACAAATGCTAGCTGTTCGTCATTCAAATAAAATGGTTTTTTCTTTTTAAATACTCTCTCATAATTCATTACCTCTTTATCCACAAGAATCAGGTATTCCCATACCTGATTCTTATAATGATTTCTTTATGCGTTTTCGTTTGCTTTCATTTCATCTTTCATTTTCTTGATCTCGTCATAATGCTTTGCTATTGGGTAAAACATCAGACAAATGATAATAATCACACAAGTAAGTACTGGAATACCAAAACGTAAGATACGAATTCCCATCAATGCTGACTCTGGCTGTCCTCCGATTTCTCCTGCTACATATCCTGTTACTGCCAGCATCGCAAGTACACCACTGCTGTTCAATGTAGAACCACATTTTTCAGCAAATCCTTTGATTGCAGCGATTGTTCCATTCAGGGAAACACCTTCTTTTAACTGAATATAATCAATCGTATCATTAATTAGATTCCAACAAATGCAGTACTTGCTGTTGCAAATAATGTTGCAATGAAAGATACCGGGAACAGAATGCTTGTATTCTTTCCAAAGAAGAATAAGATTACATAAGCAATTGCTGTGAATGCCTGTGTCCACTGGAATGCACGATATCCTGTCTTGAAAATCTTGAGTGCAATCGGTGGAATAACAAAGGAAGAAATCAATCCACCTACGGAAATAACTCCCATGTAAGTTCCAATCAAATCCGGTCTTCCGATGTAATATGTAATATAATAGACAGAAGATCCAAACATTAATCCATATCTAAGCTGGACAGACACCATACCAGAATCACCGGAAGGATTTCTTTATGTTTAAAAATTCTCTTTAAATCATCTTTCACAGAACGTTTTTCTACTGGCATCAGATATTTTTCTTTTGATGTTTTAAATAAAATCAAAAAAATGTGACAATCGTAATTGCTCCGTACAGAAGAATCCATGGGGAATAACTTCCGTTTGTGATTGCTGTAAGTTTTGTTGTAAAAAAATGTTGATACAAAACAAAATGCAAGTGACATAACTCCACATGCTAATGTGACTACCGTATTTCTTTTCTTTATCGTTTTTGTATTTAAGCGGTAGCAATACGTAACTGAACGAAGTAATACCGAG
>VOFJ01003695.1_pt1 | contig 19581 bp, 21 predicted proteins | sample 5384081 | NCBI WGS metagenome assembly VOFJ01 (sample SAMN12384729, study PRJNA508395) | human gut metagenome | isolation source: healthy gut I | host: Homo sapiens
AAGAACAGCCAAAAAGCCAGGCAAGCTTTGCCCGCGCTGCCCAACACCTGCCGCGCCAGCTGCCACATCATGCCGTACACGCTGATGAATGCGGCCAGCATGGGCAGCAAGGTAAGCGGTGCGGGGCGTCGCCCCCAGCACCAGAAAAACGCTGGAAACGGTCTCGCACAAAAACGGGTAGCCGAAACGGTGCTCGCCGCCCAGCAGGGGATACACCGGCGGCAGCTTGCCGGTAACGGCAATGTTTTTTGATGAATCCCAGGTGCATCGCCATATCGCCATAGCAGCTTTGCCCGGTGTGATAACTGCCGTCTACCAGATGCAGCACATGGGTGTGCAGCAGGTACAGGGTAACAACAGCCAAGGGTAGCACACAGGCCCACAGAGCGGCGGCGTCCGGATCCGGTACACGGGTGAACGGCGTGCCGTGCCGCGCCAACCAAACGGCCAGCGCGGCCACAACAGCTGCGGCCAACAAAAGGGCAGGCAGCCGGAAACCCAGCACCACCGCAAAACAGGCCGGAACAAATGCCAGCAGTGAGACCCCGAACCCGCACCCCAGCGGAATGCTGACCGAAAGCCCGCCTGCGGCAGCGCCCTGCGTGCAATGCAAAAGCCTGCCAGCAGGAACACCGCAAAATAAACAAAAGAAAAAATGTTCACACAAACCCTCCTTGCATAGGGGCGTCAGACGCCTTCCAGATCAAACGGCGGGGTGTATTCCTCGCGGGCACTGCTTTTTTCCTGCATGTAGCCGTCCGTCAGGCCAAGGGCGATGGCGCGGTCAACCACTTTGCGGTATTCGTAGGTGGTAATGCGCCGCCCCAAACCGTGCTCCGCGGCACGGTAAAACGGGGTGAACTGGCTCATCAGGCTGGGCACAAACGACACGCCGGTTTCCTGCCGCAGGTCGGCCAGGCGCTGCAAAACGGCAAGGCTGTCATCACTGTGGCCGGGCAGGGCAAGGTGGCGCACAATCACGCCTTTTTGCAGGTAGCCGTCGGCATCGTACACTGGGGCACCGGTCTGCAACAGCATTTGGCGGATGGCGGCGTGCGCCACCTGTGGGTAATCCTGCGCGGCGGAAAGCTCTTTCGCCAGAGCAGGGCTGGCATATTTGTAATCCGCCAGCCAGATGTCCACATACCCGGCCAGAGCCTTTACGGTTTCCACGGTTTCGTACCCGCCGGTGTTATAGGCCACCGGCAGGGTCAACCCATTGCGGCGGGCGGCATCCAGCGCCTGCGTCACCCACGGCAGCCATTGCGTTGCGGTGACAAGGTTCAGGTTTTTGGCGCCTTTTTGCTGCAATTCCATAAAAATTTCAGCCAGGCGCTCCGCCGTCAGCGGCTTGCCAAGGCCCTGCTGGCTGATCTTGTAATTCTGGCAGTAGCAGCATTGCAGGGTGCAGCCGGTAAAAAATACCGTGCCGCTGCCGGTCGCGGCGTTGGGGTCCCCGCTCAGGCAGGGCTCCTCCCAATGGTGCAGGGCGGCGCGGGCGGCCAGCAGGGTATCCCCCGCGCCGCAATAGCCGGTGCGGCCCGCCGCGCGGTTGGCCCCGCAGCGCCGCGGGCATAAGGTGCAGTGCTCAGGCAGCTGCATTAACAACACCCCCGAAAAACTTTGTGGTGAATTCATACTAAGTTTACCACAAAACGGAAAAATGTGGTATACTAAATATATATCTGCCCAAATGGAATGGGCCGCAAAACAAACCATGGAACACAGCGGCTGGCCAACCGGCCGCAAAAATCCAACATAAAGGAGCGTATCTGATATGTCTACCCCACACAACCGCGCCAACCCCGGCGATTTCGCCAAAACCGTTCTCATGCCCGGCGACCCCCTGCGCGCCAAATTTATTGCCGAAACCTTTTTGGAAAACCCGCGCCTTGTTACCGATGTGCGCGGCATGCTGGGTTATACCGGTACCTACCAGGGCCACCCTGTCAGCGTGATGGGCAGCGGCATGGGCATGCCGTCCATCGGCATCTACTCCTATGAGCTGTACAGCCAGTATGGGGTAGAGAACATCATCCGCATTGGCTCTGCCGGTTCTTATACCGAAAAAGCCAAGGTCTTTGATGTGGTTCTGGCTACCGGCGCTTACTCCGAAAGCAACTATGCCGTGACCCAGTCCGGCGATACCGACGACATCCAGAAGCCCAGCGAGGAACTGAACAACGCACTGCGTGCTTCCGCCAAAAAGCAGGGCATTCCCCTGATTGAAGGCACCATCCATTCCTCCGATGTGTTCTACCGCGAGGATAGCGGCGCACGCCCCACCTACTGGGAAGTTCTGCGCGACGAAAAAGGCTGCCTGGCGGTTGAGATGGAGAGCTTTGCGCTGTTCCACAACGCCAAGGTGCTGGGCAAACATGCTGCCTGTATCCTGACGATCTCGGACAGCTTCGTCAGCCCCGAAATCACCACGGCAGAAGAGCGCCAGACCAGCTTTACCGCCATGATGAAGGTTGCACTGGGGGCGGTGCTGGAATGAAGCCGACGGATGCGGAACTGATCCGCGCAGCGTTCAAGGCGCGCAGCTTTGCCTACACGCCGTATTCACACTTTAAGGTGGGTGCGGCGCTGCTGGCCAAAAACGGAATGGTATATACCGGCTGCAACATCGAAAACGCCGGCTATACCCCCACCAACTGTGCCGAGCGCACCGCGCTGTTCAAGGCGGTCAGCGAGGGCGTGACTGAGTTTACCGATATTGCCATTGTGGGCAGCCTGGACGGCAAAAAGAACACCCTTGTCACCGGTCCGTGCGGCGTCTGCCGCCAGGCTCTGTATGAATTCTGCGGCCCCAGGCTGCGGGTGCTGATGGCCAAAAGCGAGGATGATTACATCGAAACGACCCTGGGCGACCTGCTGCCCTACGGCTTTGGCCCGACCAATCTTGAAATCGAGCCGGGGGCCGATTAAGGCGGCTCATTTACCCCAATAAAAGGAGATTATTCCACCCATGTCTTTACCCCAGAACAAACGTTTTGCAGCCCGGCGGCTGCTTTGCCTGTTGTTGGCGCTGGCCTTTGGGCTGGCGCTGGCGGGCTGCGGCAGCAGCGCTTCCTCTGAACCTGCTGCACAGGATCAGGAACAGGTGCTGACGGACGATGCCCTGTATGAACTTACGGCAGAAAAAGTGGACCAGCCGCTGGACGGCGCCGGAGCCGCAATCGCGCTGGCAGTTGGTGCCGAGGGAACGGATATCGGTGCCGGTGCGGCTGTATGGCACGGCGTGCAGACGTTTTGCAGCAATTTTAATTATACCGCACAGCAGTTTACTGCGGCGGATACCAGCCTGGATGCCGCCAAAGCAGCCCTGAACAGCGCCGCCCAAAGCGGTGCGAGACTGGTGGTGTGTTATGGCAGCGAGATGGCCGCCGCCCTGTATGACATCCAGGATAACTACCCCACAGTCAACTACCTGATGATCGGGGATGAGCCGCATTCCGAGGATTACACCGACTACCGCACATCCGCCAACGTGCACTGCGTTCTCTTCCGTGAAGAACAGGCTGCTTACCTGGCCGGGTATGCCGCCGTGCGGGAGGGCAACACCAGCATGGCGGTGCTTGGCGGCGAGCCGCTGCCCAGCACCGTGCGTTACGCCACCGGCTTTGTGCAGGGGGCGGAAGCCGCAGCCGACAGCATGGGTGTGCAGGTGTATATCCGCATCTGGTACAGCAGCATGACGGCCAGCGATGATGACCTGACGGATTATGTCTGCGGCTGGTATAACGAGGGCTTCCAGGTGGTTATGGCGGCCACGCCGGAACTGGCGGACAGCTGCATACAGGCCGCAGAGAAAAGCGGCCGCGAAGTGATCGCCACCGGCTGGGACTGCGCCGGGCAGAGCAGCTCGGTGATAACCAGCGCTGTGAACTGCTACAGCACCGTGGTGCAGAATGAACTGTACCTGTTCGGCACGCAGAACAACTGGGACCAGGACCACAGCGGCCAGACCGAGACCCTTGGCACCGAAGTGGATGCCGTCGGCCTTGCCACGCAGGAATGGCGGCTGAAGACCTTTACCGGCGAGGAATATCGTGAGCTGTACCAGCGTATGGCAGCAGGCACTGTAAAGGTGGAACGCTATTCTGATACCACGGCAATGCCGCAGACCCAGAATGTGACGGTGGATCAGCCGAACCAGTAACAGGAACCAAAGGGCATTGTCATGCTTTTGTAATGCTTTACACATTGAAAAAAGCACTGCCAGACGGTATAATAGGATGTATGAGAGGGGATGCAAACCATGCGCCCCTGATAAAAAAATAAGGAGATCACACATGAAAAAGTATCTTGCTTTGACCATGGCTGCCTGCATGGCACTCTCTTTGGCTGCTTGCGGCAGCTCTGCCAGCAGCACCACTTCTTCCAGCGCTGCTGCTTCTACCGAGGCTACCAGCGATTCCGCTGCTACTGCTGAAGCAACCGGTTCTGACAACATCACCGGCATTGCCCAGTGCTGCGATGTTGGCACCCTGGACGATGAAAGCTTCAACCAGGGCTGCTGGGAAGCTGTTAAGGGCTACGGCGATGAGAACGGCATCGAGTACAACTACTACCTGCCTTCCGGCGAGGACGCTAGCGATGAAGACCGCGAGACCTTGATCCGTCAGGCTGTCGCCGATGGCGCAAACACCATCGTATGCGTTGGTTACCTGTATGGTCCTGCTCTGGCTTGGGCTGCCACCGAGTATCCTGATGTTCACTTCATCGCAGTTGATGTGAACGGCTTTGATATCAACTCTGAGAACGGCACTATCCCCGAAAACGTGTTCTGCGTGACCTTTAAGGAAGAAGAAGCCGGCTACTTGGCTGGCTATGCAGCTGTCAAGGACGGCTTCACCAAGCTGGGCTTCCTGGGCGGCATGGCGGTGCCCGCCGTTATCCGCTATGGTTACGGCTATGTTCAGGGCGCTGATGCTGCAGCACAGGAGCTGGGCACTAACGTTCAGATGAACTACTACTACGGCGGTCAGTTCTATGGCGATGAGAAGATCACCGCTAAGATGGACGGCTGGTACGATGGCGGCACCGAAGTTGTGTTCGCCTGCGGCGGCGGCATCTGGACTTCTGCTGCTGAAGCTGCTGACAAGCATGACGGCAAGCTGATCGGCGTTGACGTTGACCAGAACTACCTGGGCGTTGAGGGTGTTGAGTCCGGCAAGTACAAGGCAAACCCGTTTGTTACCTCCGCCATGAAGGGTCTGGGCGCTGCCGTTAAGAATGGCCTGGATACCGTCAATGCAGGCGACTGGAGCACCATCGCTGGCACCAACGGCAACTTTGGCCTGGAAGAGGGCGACTATGTTGGCCTGCCCACCGACGAAGCAAGCTGGAACTTCAGCACTTTCACCTTGGACGAGTACAACACCGTTCTGGAGAAGATCCGCAACGGCGAAATCAAGGTGGATAACACCTCTGACGATGCCACCAAGCCCACCACCAGCAGCAACATCACCGTGGATTACCAGGTCTGATTTTTGCCTGAACAGGGTTTGAATTAACAAGCACACCGCCCCCCGCCGGGAAACTGGCCGGGGGCGGTTATTTTTATGGAGTAAACCTATGAAAACGTCCGTGCCGTGAGGTAATCACCATTCATGATATGTACCCGCTAGCGCATTTACGATCTCCCCGCGATTCATATAATAAAATAGCACCCAAAACCAAAACGAACGCATGCGGCCCCAACGGGTAACCACATGCGTTCGCTTTATATTGATTCAACGCTAAAAATCACTTTCAACCCCTGCTCAGCAAATATAAAATCCACCGCGCCCACCGCAGCAGCAAATGCTGCACAGGTTGCAAAGCATCAGGTACAGCCAGGCCTGCAAACAAAAGTTCATGCCGTGCTGGCGGCTGCCGGGCTGGGTGTATGCCTGCTGATAAGTGGAGTACGCCCGTCCGGGGTTCTGCAGCCGGTCCAAAAGGTTCTGGTACTCGTAATTGCCGGGCTCCATGTCCACAGCGGTGCGGGCTTCGTTCTGGGCGCGGATGTTGTTACCCAGGCCGGAACTTGCCAGCGCGGCATAATAATGCCAGCGGGCGGCCCGGTCAGCGGGGGCAATGCCTTCCAGAACATTCATCGCTTCTGCATAGTACCCGTTGCGGATATAGTTGTTGGCGGCCTGCATCTCCGGCGATTCCCGGCGGTCATAGCTGCTGCTGGCCCCGCCATAGGTGCCGCCAAAGCCAAAGGGGTCAAACCCGAACCCAAAGCCAAACGGATCCTGGTACTGCTGTTGGCTGCTGCCGCTGCTGCGCTGCCCATAATAGCTGGAAGAGCCGCTGCCGGATGCACTGGACCCGCCGCCGGAACGCATCCGCATGACCTCGCTGTAAGCGGCCTGTACATCTTTGAACTTGTCCTCGCAGGTGGGGTCGTCCGGGTGTAAATCTGGGTGGTATTGCTTGCACTTTTGGCGGTATGCTTTTTTAATGGTTTCCTCATCGGCGCCCGGCGTAATGCCAAGAACACTGTACGGATCGTTCATTCGTTTTGTTTCCCCTTCCGTGGTGTGCGTGTGGCTTTCACCAGCGCGTACTTGCTCCACACCCCCGCGTAAATCGTGTTGTGCAAAAGCTGACCTTCGGGGGTATCTTTCAAAATCGGCAACAGTTCAAAGTTCTGGGCGCAAAGGGCCATCTGCTGGGTCAGCAGCTCGTGGCAGCGCGCTTCAAACCCGGCGCTGTCGCTGCCAAACGCCTGTTTGGTGGCGGCCAGTGCATTAAAACTGCCGTGCCGGGTATCTTTTTTTAAATCGTCATAGGCATCCATCAAATAGATGAACCCGCCCAACCCGCGGCCCATCTGCGTCAGGGCAGGGGACCAGAAATCCTCCCGCGGGCTGAACACCGCGCCCAGCAATGCGCCAAAGGCATTGCAAAGGGCATCCAGGTCGGTGCTGTTGGCGCTTTCCAGGCGGTTCAGCTCATCCAGCTTGGTGTGGATAGCCTCGCACTGGCGCGGCCACTGGCGGCGGATGTTTTCTAGATGCGGCTCAAGCTGCTTTGCCAGCCGCAGACGGCTGCGTTTGTGGTCGTCCTGCCAGTCATCCAGATAATTGTAATAGGCCAGTACCACCGTCATGTCCGCAGCGTAATCGGTGAATTCGTTCACGGCCCGCGGCCGGGTGCGCAGCGGATGCGGCGCGCACCGCCCCTGCGAAGTCTGTGTGGGCGGGTCATACAGGGCGGTCAGCAACAGCGCGGCAAAGGTCATGTCATAGCTCAGCGCCATGCGCGCCGCCGTGCCGTATTTGCGGCCCAAAGATTGGCAAAGCCCGCAATAGTACGCCTGGTAGCAGTCCATTGCGGCATTGTCTAAATCTTTCTGATAAATGGTAACATATCCAAACACGCAGCGTCAACCTTTCATCGAAGTGAAGGGAAAACCTTTAGGGCAATACCGCATAATTCTAAGTGCCGATACGGCGAGCGAGGTACGGCAGATGCTAAGCCAAAAGCGCAGATAATACTGGATGCTGCAAAGGTGAGCGCCGCCAGTGGCGGAAACAGCGAACCGAAGCAGGGGCAGCGGTCGCAGAGTGCGAGGGGCTTTTGCCCCCGAAGCACGATGCGGGTACCGCAACCCGACATTATCGAGCATTTTGGCAACGCAGATGCTGTGCCGCAGCCGCCGGAGCGGTGCTTAAGCCGTAAGGCGGGAATTGTGCGGTGCTGCCTTAGCTTTTTTAATGAACTGGGTGCCGCATTTGGGACAGGTGATGGAAATTTTGCCGCGGCCCTTGGGCACGCGTACCTGTTGGCGGCAGTGCGGGCAGGAAAAATAGCGGTAGGTTTTGCGCAGGGCAAACCGCTGCTGCAGCTGGCCGAACTTGGCGCGCACACCAGCGGTTTTCTGCATAAAGGCAATGTTTTCTGCATAGCGCTTGTGTACGTTGCGGCTGAGCATGCGGAAGTACGCATAAAGCAGCAGCAGAAGCCCGATATAATAAAAGATGCCCATAAACAGCCCAATTACCAGGCAGACCAGCGCCGTTACGCACAAAAAGTTGCCAAAAGTATCACTGCCGTACCGCCCGGACATAAAACGCTGGAACCATGCCTTCATCTTAAACACGCCATCCTTTTGAATACAGGTGTACCCCAAAAGCCAAAAAGCAGGCCGTTGCGTTGTTAGCGGATACACCGTTTTGTAATATGTCAATTATTATCGCATGTATTTATGGTTAAATCGTGAACGACTTCGGAACAGAATTTGAACAAAAGGGAGTAATAGGGGGGACATTCTGTACATAGCCATGCACGCCCTGTGCAATAAGAAGCAATCAATTACTTTTACGGGTCATTTGAAGTACGCACTCGGTATGACTTTCGTTGTCCAAACACAGATCAATATCGCTTTCAACGATAGGCAGTCTGAATTTGATGGATTTGAGCCACTGACCGTTAGACTGACGCTCCGGGTAGATCTGAATTTCAGAAATCAGATGTTCCATCAGCTTTTTACGTTCAAGGGGATTCATCACATTGTAGAGCCTTTCAAAGCAGATGAGAACTTTGTAAATGTTATCGCCTGTGATTTTATCCGCTTCGATAGCCTGCTTCTTTGCACGGGCATCCATCAGGTTGTTTTCTGCTTCCTCGATTTTATCGTACATCCTGTAAAGCCGCTCGTCAAGGTCAGATTTGCGGATGATATAGTGGCGCTCATCCGGGTCAAGTGTGTCGATCTCCTCCATAATTTTGGACTTGATGGAATAATACTGCCGCAACTGCTTTTCAGCGGCAGCAATTTCCTGTTCAATGGCGGTGGTGTCTACTTTGCTGTTGATCTTTTCCTGCATCATAGCGGCAAACTTTGGATTGCTGACTAGTTTGATGATAACCTCCACCACGGCGTTGTCCAGAACTTCTTCCTGAATTTGCTTGTTGAAATCGCATTTTTTTGCCCACGTTGCATCTTGCGATGCTTGCAACTGTAATAAGAGAAAGATTTATAGGGTGTGCCATCTTTCTTTCGTTTGGTGCATTTGTTGCTGTACATTCCAGCACCGCAAACGGGGCACTTGACAAGGGCGGATAACAAGTGCGCCTGTTCCGTCTTGCTGCGGTTGACTGGCTCGTATCGTTTGGATTGCGCCAATAGCTTGACCTGTGCAGCGTTCCACAATTCTTCTGATACGATGCCCTTGTGCAGGCCGTCCACCAGCAAATAATTCTCCTGTGGAACCTGATGGTATTCGTTCCGGGTGCCGTGAATCTTTTCGAGTTTGCGGCGACCAAAGGCGATTTTTCCGCAGTAGACGGGGTTCTTCAGGATGGCACGAATCAATGTTGCGCTGAAAAGGGGAGAGGTGCCATTTTGACGAGCAAGTTTCTGAAAGCCGTGGGTCTCCAGATATTTGGAAAGACCATTTGCACCTGTGTCCGTGTTTACATATTGCTCAAAAATCGTGCGAATGGCAGGGGGCTTCATCCTCATTGATTTGCAGCACACCGTCAACCAAACGATAGCCATAAGGCGCAAAACCGCCGTTCCAGCGACCTTCCCGTGCCTTCTGGATGCGGCCTTCCATGGTTTGGACACGGATGTTCTCACGCTCGATTTCAGCGACAGCGGACAGAACGGAGATCATCAGTTTGCCGGCGTCTTTGGAAGAATCAATGCCGTCCTCCACGCAAATCAGGTTCACACCAAAATCCTGCATTACCTGCAGGGTAGACAGTACATCGGCAGCATTGCGGCCAAAACGGGAGAGCTTGAACACCAGCACATAGGCAACGCCATCCTTGCCGGATTTGATGTCCTCCATCATCCGGCAGAAAGAAGCACGGCCTTCAATGGATTTGCCGATTTGCCAGCGTCCTCATATTCGCCGATGATCTGGTAGTCATTGAAGTCTGCATAGGCTTTCATGCGGGCTTTCTGCGCATCCAGTGAATAGCCATCAATCTGCATGGCCGTGGAAACACGGGTGTAAGTGTAAACCTTTGTCTTTTCCTGTGACATAAAAACCTCACAAAACAGTTATTTCTTGCCTGTTTTCTGCTCCAAAAACTTAATGGAATCCAGATAATCCTGCTCCACATCGCTGAGGGTTTTAGCCTTGTATTTCCGATATTCGATAGTAGCTTTGTCCACTGCCTGCTTGTGGGTCACACTGCCATTGTCAACAAGCAGCTGCTCGCCGCTCATAGTCAGAATACGGTCAAGGTGGTTTGCCCAATCCTGCATGGTCATGGGCTGTTCACGTTCTGCCTGACGCTCAGCAAAATCCAGATACCCGGATACAAGCTGCCCCATAACACGAAGCTCTTTCTCATTCAGATAGTTTTTGGCAATAGTAGCTTCTCGTAAAGTGGGCTGGTTTCCTGCAAAAGTGGTCAGCCCCATAAATTCCTTTTCGGCATCTGCACGGTTGTAAATGACCTCGGCGGCAGTCTGTCCGTGAATGGCATAATGAATTTTATTCTGAACCTTTTTGAAAAAACGGATAGAGATTTCCGCTTTCGGGTCGTAGTCAATGCTGGTGGCATAGATTTCAAGCACCTGACGATAAAACACCTTTTCCGATGCACGGATGTCACGGATGCGTTCTAACAGCTCTTTGAAATATCCACCGCCGCCCAGATTTTTCAGGCGTTCGTCATCCAGCGCAAATCCCTTGCGCATATATTCCTTCAGGATGCCAGTTGCCCAGATACGGAACTGTGTGCCTCGTTTGGATTTGACACGATAACCAACAGAAATAATGACGTCAAGATTGTAGAATTCGACCTGATAGGTCTTTCCGTCTGCGGCAGTTGTTGCAAATTTTGCAACAACTGAATCTCGTTCAAGCTCACCCTCTGCAAAAATGTTTTTGATGTGACGGGAAATTGTGGATTTGTTACGTTGGAACAACTCAGCCATCTGGTCAATGGAAAGCCAGACGGTGTCACCGTCAAAGGTAGTATCAATTTTGGTCAGGCCATCTTCTGTGGTGTAAATGAGGATGGAATTTTTAGGAGAGTCATCTGGACGGTTCACTTTAAGCACCTCGTTCCGTGTATGTAATACAGTGGAAGGGGAGACCTTACCACTGTGTTGGGACAAGTATTACAAGAATATTATATCATGCTGCAAGAGCGGTATCAACAGCATCTTGTTGATTTTTGTTGTTGGTTGAGGATACTGCGTTGTCTATTTCCAAGACCGATGCGTACTTCTCAATCACATCGGCTAGAAAGGTTGCGAATGCGCTCCATTCATCGAGTGTGGGCGTAGAGCAGTCCGAAGAGGAAGGGCCGGTTTCTGTACGGTGGCAATTATTCAATAGGCAACTCCATTTCCTTGTAGCAGAACTTTGACTGTCCAGGCGGATTTTTAGAAATATTTTTTGATTCATCCGATTAAACTTTTTAAGCGTTCCAGCTTTTCCTGTGCGTTCTCCTTCCGTATGGTTCTAACACATTGTCAGCCATTGGTAAACAGCTTTTTCCAGTCAAAAAAGAAAATGGCAATGATTAAAGATGAACATTGCAGAACAATGTGATACAATAGAAAATGAAAATCCAAACAACAGGAGGAACCCCCTCGTGGCAAATAATGTGAACGTCAAAAAACTGGAAGCTGACCTGTGGGAGTCGGCAGATCTGCTGCGTGCAGGCTCTAAACTCACCTCGAACCAATACTGTATGCCGGTGCTGGGACTGATTTTTCTGCGGTATGCGTACAGCCGCTTCAAACTGGTGGAGCAGGAGATTCTGAAAGACCGCCCCATGCGCGGTGGCCGGGTGCTGCCGGTGGAACAGAGCGACTTTGCCGAAAAGAGCGCACTGTTTCTGCCCAAGGAGGCGCAGTACAATTACTTAGTCAATTTGCCCGCCAACATCCCGGAGCAGGGGCTGACCGGCATCGAGGGCAATCCTCTGAACAGTCTGGGCGAAGTGGTGAACAACGCCATGGAACTGGTGGAGCAGCAGAGCGAGCAGCTGCAGGGCGTTCTGCCGAAGGACTACACCATCTTCTCGGATGAACTGCTGGGGGAACTGCTGCGAATCTTCAACAATGATGCGTTGGACGATGTGGGCGGCGATGTGATCGGCCGTATCTACGAGTACTTTTTGAATAAGTTTGCCAAGAATGTGGCACAGGATGACGGCGTGTTCTTTACGCCGAAATCGCTGGTGAAAATGATTGTCAATGTGCTGGAGCCTGCCCACGGCGTTCTGCTGGACCCGGCTTGCGGCAGCGGCGGTATGTTTGTGCAGACCGGCGACTTTGTAAACCATGCGGGCATGATCGCCAACAACACCATGACCTTCTACGGACAGGAAAAGGTGGAGTACAATGCCAAGCTCTGCCTGATGAATATGGCTGTGCATGGCCTGACCGGCGTGATCAAGTCCGGCGATGAAGCCAATACCTTCTATCACGATGCCCACAACCTGAACGGCTGCTGCGACTATGTGATGGCAAATCCGCCGTTTAACGTGGATAAGGTCAAGTCGGAGTCGGCGCAGAGTGCCGGACGGTTGCCGTTTGGCCTGCCCGGCGTGAACAAGGCCAAGGAGATCGGCAACGCAAACTATTTGTGGGTGTCCTATTTCTACTCCTACCTGAACGAGCATGGCCGTGCGGGTTTTGTGATGGCGTCCTCGGCTACCGACAGTCAGGGCAAAGACAAGGACATCCGTGAAAAGCTCATCCAGACCGGCCATGTGGACGTGATGATGAGCGTGGGCAACAATTTCTTCTACACCAAAAGCCTGCCCTGTTCGCTGTGGTTTTTGGATAAGGGAAAGCCGGAACATCTGCTGGACACCGTACTGTTCATCGATGCACGCAATTATTATACCGTGGTGGACCGCACTCAGAACGAGTGGAGCGACTGGCAGCTGAAGAACCTCAACGCCATTGTCTGGCTCTATCGCGGCGAGGTGGACAAGTACAAGGCGCTTCTGACAGAGTATCACGCAGAGCTGGCGGACGACCGCCCCTTTGCAGAGATTCAGGCCGCACTGGAACAAAACGTGCAGGCCAAGCGGGAAGAAGCCAAAGCCGCTGTGGAGGCAGCACCCCGCAAAGAGCGCAAGACCACGCAGGAAAAGTTCGACAAGGCGCTGGAAGCCCTCAATGAAAAGCTGACCGTTGCCAAGGAGGCCGTCTGGCTCACCGAAAAGTTTGGCGAGGGCGTTTATCAGGATATCCCCGGTTTGTGCAAGGTGGCAAGCCGAGACACCATCCTCAACGAGAAAGGCGCATCCCTGACGCCCGGTGCCTATGTGGGCGTTGCACCCGTGGAGGATGACGGTGTGGATTTCGCCCAGCGGATGAAGGAAATCCACAAGGAACTGCTGGAATTGCAGGCAGAGTCCAACCGCCTGATGGAAACCATCTCGAAGAATTTGGAGGAGATGGGGGTATGAGATATACGATAGGACAACTTGCAGAAATTATAGATGGAGATCGTGGAACAAAAAAAACTATCCTAAACAGGACGAATTTTATCCTCAAGGATATTGCTTGTTCTTGAATACAGGAAACGTTTTATAAAAAGAGGGTCTCATCTTTGAAGAAAATCAATTCATTACGAAAGAAAAAGATGAAGCCCTAAGAAAGGGTAAGCTGAAAAGGGGAGATATTGTATATACTACACGCGGAACTGTAGGAAACGCAGGGTATTATAATTCTAATGTGCCTTATGAAAATGTTAGAATAAATTCGGGAATGGTTATTCTACGCGCCAATGGGGAAATTGTAGATGCTCGATTTTTTGTACCAAATATTAAAAAAGTGAGTACTATCGGCCATATTTTAAGCAGTATTGTACAGGTAGTGCGCAACCACAATTGCCAATTAAAAACTTTAGCCAGATATATTTGAATGTACCTGATATTAAAACTCAACATCGTATCGCAGATATTCTCTCTGCCTACGATGACCTGATTGAAAACAACCAGAAACAAATCAAATTGCTGGAAGAAGCAGCCCAGCGGCTTTATAAAGAGTGGTTTGTGGATCTGCGCTTTCCGGGGCATGAAAACACGAAAATTGTGGATGGTGTGCCGGAGGGGTGGAGAATTAGCTCAATTTATGATGTGTTCGATATAAAATATGGAAAAGATCTTCCGACTAGCAAGATTACAAAAGTAGGACAATATCCAGTGTATGGAGCCAGTGGTGTGATTGGATATTACAATGAGAAAAACTGTGATGATTATGCGACGTTAGTTACCAGCAGAGGAAATGGAAGTGGAGATGTTTTTAGAACGCATCATAAACAAAGTTACGTAACAAACAATTCGTTCATTGCGCGTCGAAATGATAAAAATAGTTTTATAGAAAATGAATTTACATTCCAGCTATTTTCAAATACGGATTTCAAAAAATTGTGTACAGGTTCGGCACAACCACAGTTGACAAATACTTCTATACAAAAAATAAAAATTTTACTTCCGAATAGACAGCTGATTGAAAAATATCAAAGATGTACAATAGAGATGTCCGAAAAACAGGAAGCACTTTATCAAGAACAGCGGGCATTAACACAAGCACGAAACAGATTGCTTCCGAAGCTAATGAATGGAACAGTGGAGGTGTAATGATGCAAGATTGGATGACATGGGTATTTGATGGGATTGGTTCGACAATTTTTTCTTTAATCGTAGGAACCTTGATTGGCGGAGCGATTGGATATAAGATAGGTATACATAAAAACGTTAAACAGAAACAGATTGGTGGAAACAGTGCCAAGCAGCGACAGGAGTTTACACTGGAAAACGAAGATGTTTCTAAAGATGGTGGAAAAATAAAAAACAATTTCCAGCAGAGCCAAAAAGCTGGTGATAACGCAGAACAGGTACAGATTGGAAATGAGGGATAAAACGTGGACGTTAACAAACAGAGCCAACAGGCCGGTGAGGGAAGTCAGCTAGTTCAGGCTGGTACAATTGTTATCAATCAGGGTGTTTCAGAAGAAAAGACTTCACTCACGAATGAACAGAGAGTTAGAACGGTTTTTAATGAAATGGTTCCAAGAGCATTGGAAGAGTATACAAAAGAAGCATACGCAAAAGCCAATGAGAGAATTACAAACTGGGAAAATTCTGTATTGCCCCGTGTTAATGAAGTTAAGGGGATGCTTGAAGCTTTTGCAGATCCGGCATTTCAGCAGATCCTTAGAAAAGCTCAACAGTCGGCGGCGGTGACTGATGAAAAAGCTGACTATGATTTGTTAACAGAACTATTAGTTTGCCATGTCGAGAAAGGGGACAGTAGAAAGAATTATGTGGGAATAAATAAGGCAATTGAAATTGTTGGACAAATTGACAATGATGCTTTATGCGGATTGACAGTAGCACATGTGTTAGAAAGATTTGCACCGATTACAGGTGATGTTACGCACGGATTAGAAGTGTTGGAAGATGTGTACCGAAAACTTGTATATCAAGATTTGCCCAAAGGGGAGGATTGGTTAGATCATCTCGATACATTGGGTGCAATAAGAATGTCTTCAGTAGGAGGTTTTAATAAGTTTGTTGACTATTATCCCAAGGTGTTAAACGGATATGCATGTATAGGAATAAAAAGGAATCCGAAGAATATCACAAAGCGTCAGAGCTATTGCAAGAAATATCATTGAATGCAGAAACCTGTTTGAAACCTAATGAATTTTTGGACGGTTTTGTTAGAATTGATATAAGAAGTTTTGACCAAATTGAAACCCTGTGGGTTATACATCAAGGAATAGGAAAGCCGATAACTTCAAAAGAAAAACAAGTATTTGAAGCAGTTTGGAAACTATATGAAACAGATGCTAATCAACAGAAACAAGTCAATGAAGCATTTGTGAAGAAGTGGGATTCGTACCCAGTTCTCAAAAAAGAAATACATGGATGGTGGGATGAAATTCCAACGAGTTTCTCAATAACGAAAGCTGGCAAAATTTTGGCACATACAAATGCTAAAAGATGTGATTCTACAATCCCCGATATGATATAAGGTGAGGTGATCCTATGAGCCGCGAATACTCCGAAAATGTCCTTGTTCAGAACAGTGCAGGCAACCTGCTGCAAAATGTTCTGGGCTGGGAGGTCGTGCTGGCTTACAACTCCGAAAAGCTGGGGTCAGATGGGACGTTAGGCCGCACCAGCTATGGGGAAGTGTTGCTGACCCGGTATTTTCGGCAGGCGCTTTTGCGGCTGAACCCGTGGCTTACCCCGAACCAACTGGACGAGGTGCAGAAGAAATTTACGGCACACGTTTCCACCGCATCCCTGATGCAGATCAACGAGGAAAAGTATTTTCTGCTGCGGGATGGCATCCCGGTGACGGTCAAGCGACCGGATGGACGCACCGAAATGCGGAGTGCGGCGGTGATCGACTTCAAAAAACCGGAAAACAATCATTTCCTCGCCGTAAAAGAGATGAAGATCCACTCGCAGCTGTACCGCCGCCGGACAGACATTGTGGGCTTTGTCAATGGCATTCCGCTGTTGTTTATCGAGCTGAAAAAGCCCACCGTGGATGTGCAGAACGCCTACATAGACAATTATCGGGATTACCTCGATACCATTCCGCAGTTGTTCTACTATAATGCCTTTCTTATGCTGTCCAATGGATTGGAAGCCAAGGTGGGTACGCTTGGCAGCAAGTACGAGTTTTTCCACGAATGGAAGCGTCTGAAGGAAAGCGATGCAGGTAGCGTGGAACTGGAAAACCATGCTGCGGGGCATCTGCGAGAAAAAGACCCTCCTCGATCTGCTGGAAAACTTCATCCTTTACGACCATTCCGGTGGGCGCACCACCAAGATTCTGGCCCGCAACCACCAGTATCTCGGCGTCAGCGAGGCTGTCAGTGCTTACGAGAACCGCAAGCTGAAAGACGGCAGGCTGGGTGTGTTCTGGCACACGCAGGGGTCGGGCAAAAGCTACTCCATGGTCTTTCTGGCGCAGAAGATCCGGCGCAAGTTTGCAGGCTCGCCCACCATTGTGGTACTGACCGACCGTGACGAGCTGAACCGGCAGATCAGCGATACCTTTGAAAACTGCGGTCTGCTGGGCAAGACAAAGGCTTCGCAGTTCATTGCATCCAGCGGTACAGACCTTGTAAAAAGCTGCAGGGGCAACCCCAGCTTTGTGTTTACCCTGATTCAGAAGTTCAATCTGCCCAAGGAGCCGCCCATCTACCCGGATCACGACATTCTGATTTTGTCAGATGAAGCCCACCGTAGCCAGTACGGCATTTTTGCAGACAACATGATGCACCTGCTGCCCACGGCGTCCCGCATCGGCTTTACCGGTACGCCGCTTCTGGCGGATGACCATATTACCGAGCGCACCTTTGGCGGGTATCTGTCGGTGTATGACTTCAAGCGGGCAGTGGAGGACGGCGCAACGGTACCGCTGTATTATGAGAACCGTGCGGATAAGATCGCCCAGTTGGACAAGCCGGAGATCACCGGGCAGATTTTGGATGCCATTGAAGCAGCCGACCTTGATCCTTCGCAGGAGGAAAAGCTGGAACGCGAGTTTGCAAAGGAGATCCATATTCTCACCGCAGATGAACGGCTGCGCTCCATTGCAAAGGATTTTGTGGAGCATTACTCTGACCTTTGGACCAGCGGCAAGGCGATGTTCGTCTGCCTGAATAAGGTTACCTGCGTGCGGATGTACAACTATGTGCAGGAATACTGGCGGGCAAAGATCAGGGAACTGGAAGCCCGGCAGGGCACAGCAACCCAGCAGGAAGCACAGGAGCTTGCCCGTAAACTGGCATGGATGAAAGAAACCGAAATGGCAGTGGTGATCAGTCAGGAGCAGAACGAGGTGCAGACCTTCAAAAAAAGTGGGGGCTGGATATTCTGCCGCACCGTGCCAAAATGGAAAAACGGGAGCTGGATAAAGAATTCAAGGACAGCAAGAATCCGTTCCGGGTGGTGTTCGTCTGTGCCATGTGGCTGACGGGCTTTGATGTAAAGTGTCTGTCCTGTCTGTATCTGGACAAGCCGTTGAAAGCCCATACCCTGATGCAGACGATTGCTCGTGCAAACCGTGTTTCGGAGGGCAAGAGCAACGGCCTGATCGTGGACTATATTGGTATCGTAAAGGCGCTGCGCAAGGCTCTGGCAGATTATACGGTCAGCAAGAACAGCCCGGCGGGCATTGACCCAACGGTGGACAAAACGGAGCTGATTCAGCGCATCCGCACGGTCATCGGAAAAACGGACGGCTTTCTGGCAGAACACGGGTTCCGGCTGCAGGAACTGGTGGACGCACAGGACTTTGAAAAGATGAGCCTTGTACAGGATGCAGTCAACGCGATGTGCGAGACATTGGAAACCAAGAAAACCTTCCAGACCTATGCGTCTGAACTGGCGCGGCTGTTCCGCTACGCAGACCGTGACGATGTGGACGATGCCGTGCGCGCCCGGAAAAACGCAATTCTTGCCATCTACGAGGGCTTGCAGCAGAAGCGGAAACACGCGGACAATACCGACCTTGATGGTGCAGATCAACGGTATCGTCAACGAGTACATCCATGTGGAAAAGCCGGATCAGGAGGCTGTACCATCCCGGCAGTTTGACATCAGCAAAATTGACTTTGACCTGTTGAGCCGGGAGTTCGCCCACACCCGGCGGAAGAATCTCTTGCTGCGCGATCTGGATGAACTGGTGAACCATCAGCAGTTGGCGAAAATGCTGTTTGCAAACCCGCAGCGCATTGATTATTATGACCGCTATCAGGAGATCATAGATGCCTATAATGCAGAGCAGAACCGGGCAACCATTGAGAAAACCTTCATGGATCTGATGGAGCTGGCCAGTTCGCTGGATATGGAACAGCAGCGCTATGTGCGTGAGGGCTTTTCCAGTGACGAGGAACTTTCAGTGTACGATTTGCTGTTTTCAGAGAACCTCACGAAGCAGGAAATTGAAACGATCAAGAAGGTGTCTGTGGACTTGTTGACAAAAATCAAACAGCAGATTGCCAAACTCGACCATTGGACGGACAAGCAGGAAACTAAGGCGATTGTGGATAACCTGATTCGCAATACCCTTTGGCAAGAACTTCCCAATAGCTATGATGTAAGCGATATCCAGACCTACCAGAAGAAAATCTACGAGTATGTATATATGCGCTACCCGGAAGTAGCATAACGCAAAAATCACCCCAGAGAGAACGCACAAGAGGCTATTCTCTCTGGGGTGATTGCGTATCAAATCATCTGAAAATGCTTTAATGCTTCCACAATCGCATCCTCTTTTTCCTTCGGACACTTAGGCTGCTTTACATTCTCGTTTTTCGCTTTATTGTAATTCTCTCGCTCGATGATGCCATACTTCTGCTTCACCTGTGCGATATAGAGATTGGAGACCTTCAACTGATGGTGTTCCCACACATAGTCCCGAACCTGATCGTAAGTCGCCTTGCTCTCTGCGGCAGTCACATCCAGTTCCCCCATATTGACGTCCACTTCGATATGCCGCTCGACATGGAGTTTTTGGTCAAAAGGAGAACCGCTTCAACGTATCCTGTCCTGAGAGTTTGGCACATCACTTTTCGCGTGACAAGCAAACAATTACCTCGACTATTGTTTCATTTTCCA
>VOFJ01001572.1_pt1 | contig 19579 bp, 26 predicted proteins | sample 5384081 | NCBI WGS metagenome assembly VOFJ01 (sample SAMN12384729, study PRJNA508395) | human gut metagenome | isolation source: healthy gut I | host: Homo sapiens
CGGGTGGTTTCGATCCGGTAGGGGGAGAGACAGTTATCCCGGATCCGGTGGAGGTGTTGTCTGTCGATACGGTCCGTTTTACCCGCTTTGGTTATGGAGGATATGAATATCCTTCCATACGGCTGTATGTCCGGTTTCGTGACAAGCCGGATAAACGAAACTATTATCGCTTGATAATTGAAAAACAGACAGAGTTCCAGAAGGGGAGACAGTGTGATAACCTGTAATTCGATGTACCGGTCAGAACTTAATTATACGGATTGGTTGGGCGTAGTTTATGAAGATCCGGTATTTCGTTCGACAGTGACGAATCCGGTTATTGAGCAGTTAGATGGGATGACTTGCCGGGGCACGTTTACGGACGATATGTTCGATGGCAAAGACTATACGGTCCGCTCTTCTTTTCCTGGCCTGTCGATAGTTCCTTTAAGGGCGATTCTGTAACGACAACGGTGCATTATGATATTCGTCTGATGGCTATTTCAGAAGAATACTATCGGTATCTGGTTGTAATCCGTAATTTCTCTATCTCGTTGGGTGATGCTTACTTAGATGGTTTGGTGGAACCCACCGCCACTTATACGAATGTCGAAGGTGGTTTTGGAATTGTTGCCGGTTGCCAACTGGCCCATCGCCGTTTTACAATGCCTTTCGGTGATAAAGAACCCTCTTGGAATCCGTTTGCCGTTTATGATTGATTTAAAAAAATTTCCGGATCGAGTAGGGGTTTTTCCTGTTTTCCTGTCTTATGGATGAAAAGTCAATAAAGATAAGATGAAGAAGTTTATGTCGAGAGGATGGTTTACCTGTGTTTTTGTGTGTTTGAGTTGTTTTTTTGATATCGGAGAAGTTGTCGGCAGAGGTAAATGGTGGAGATGAGGTTCGAACGGTTACATTGAACATGTGGAACGTTTCTTTGAAGGAGATTCTGACAGAGATCGAGAAGCAGGCCGGAGTGACTTTTTCGTATGAATCATCTTTGTTGAAAGAGTTTCAGAAAAACGAGTTTCAAAGTGAACGATGCTGCATTGGACGATTGTCTGGCACGACTTTTTTGCCGGCTATCCGTTCGTGTACAAGAGGACAGGAAATATTGTCGTTCTGAAACGTAAACCCAGACAGGTCACGATCAGCGGTTTTGTGCGGGATAAAACTTCCGCAGAATCCCTGGTCGGGGCTTCTGTGTATGAAGTGAACAGCCTGAGCGGTGTGGCTGCCAATACCTATGGATTCTTTAGTCTTTCGTTGCCTGTACCGTCGGGCAGTGATGGTGCTCCCGTTCGTTTGCAAGCGTCTTATATCGGTTATGAGAGCCATCTGTTCACAATTCCGGTGTTGAAGCAAGACACAGTCTTGGTAATCGATTTGCAGCCTAATGCCGCAATCGGAGAAGTGTTGGTGACAGCCTTGGAAACAACCCGCCAAACGGTCCGTAGTACGCAAATGGGAACATTGGAGGTGAATCATGCTACTATTCGTGCGACTCCGACTTTGTTGGGGGAGGCCGATATTATCCGGACCTTGCAATTGACACCTGGAGTGTCGGCCGGGACGGAAGGTATTTCTGGTTTGTATGTCAGGGGTGGAAATTCGGATGAGAACCTTTTTCTTGTCGATGGTAATCCTGTCTATCAGGTGAATCATATCGGCGGTTTTTTCTCTGCGTTCAACAATGAGGCGATTAAAGGCATGAATTTCTTCAAAGACGGTTTCCCGGCCCGTTACGGCGGACGCCTTTCTTCGGTGGTGGATGTGCATACCAAGGAGGGAATATGAAAGAATTTCATGGATCCGCCTCTTTAGGGTTGGTTTCCGGTAATCTGAATGGAAGGGCCGATTTGGAAAGACCGGACTTCTTTCAATATAGCGCTTAGGCGTACGTGGTTGGATGTGCTGACGGCTCCTGTGCTGGCGATTGTAAATAAGAAAAATAAAAAAAGAATGGGGAACGTATTAATGTCCGTTATGCTTTCCATGATTTGAATGCTCGTATCGACCATCGTTTCAGCGACCGGAGTAGGATGTATTTGAGCCTCTATAACGGGAATGATGTCTTGAAAGTAGGAAGTGAAGATTTTGCTTATTCCGAATATACAAGCGAATATCGTAATACGATCGACGCCTATATGCGTTGGGGGAATTTGGTCGCTTCTGCTGGCTGGACGTATGCGTTCAGTAATAAGTTATTCGGAAAATTGTCCGGTTTCTATACGCGATATCGTTCTAAAATCAGATATAAAGAGGAAGATGTTTCCGGTAAGGAAGGTGATTCCGGATATAAGTATTCTTTGGACGAGACGACCAATGTGACAGGAATCACGGATTTTGGTGTTCGTACCTCGTTTGATTATCGACCGGTGGCGGCACACCATATCCGTTTTGGCGGTGATTACCTGATTCATTATTTTCAACCGGAGTATAACCGGATGAAAGCATTGGACAATAGTCTGCCGGATTCTATGCAGATTGCTAAAACTTTTTCCGACGACAAGTTGTGGTATTGCACATGAATTGGCTGCCTATGCTGAAGATGATTGGTCGATTTCCGATGCTTTTCGTTTAAATGTCGGACTTCGTTTCAGCCTGTTTAATATTGATAACAGGACGTATACCGGTATTGAGCCGCGTGTTTCTATGCGCTGGTTGCTTTCACCGGATGTTAGTTTGAAAGCTTCTTACTCCCGTATGAACCAGTATGTACATTTGATCAGTAACAGCTTTATGGATTTGCCGACTGATTCTTGGATGCCGGTGACTAATAAGTTGAAGCCGCTTGTCAGTGACCAGATTTCTTTGGGTGGTTATTACAATTGGAATCAGCTATTGGATTTTTCTGTTGAAGGTTATTATAAACGGATGAACAACTTGTTGGAATATAAGGATGGTTATAGTCTGATTCCTTCATCCGTTTCATGGGAAAATAAGATGGCTTCCGGTGAAGGGCGTGCTTACGGAGTGGAGTTTATGGTTCGTAAGCAAACAGGAAAAACAACCGGATGGGTCGGGTATGCGCTGGCGTGGGCAGATCGCCAGTTTGACGAAATAAATAAAGGACGGCGCTATCCTTCCCGTTACGACAATCGGCATAAATTGAATATTGTTGTCATGCATAAACTCTCCAAAAAAAGTAGAGCTGTCGGCTGCCTGGACTTATTCGTCTGGTAATTATACAACATTGTCACTGGAAAATTATTATCCGAGTGACCATCTGCACCAACCGGGAGAAAGACCTTCTGGGGGAATGGGACTGGTGAAGATTATTATGACCAACGTAATAATTATCAACTTCCTGCCTACCATCGTTTGGATGTGGGCATTAATATATATCGTCCTAAAAAGAAGGGGCGTATGGGAATTTGGAATATTAGTATTTATAACGTGTACAGCCGGATGAATCCTATCCTGGTTTATAAAGGAGATGTCAAAGAGGAGGCTGGATCAGACGACTATGGGAATCCGAATGTCACCTATCGGAATGCATTCAAGTCTATTGGTATTTTTTCCGATCATACCGTCGGTTTCATATACATATAAATTTTGAAGGAGGAAAAAGATGAGATATAATATTTGTATATTGGTTTTGTTGTTGTTTGTCTTGTCCGGTTGCGAGAAAGAGATAAATTTGGAACATATGCGTCCTGAACCCAAACTGGTGTTGAATTGTCTGGCCGTACAAGGTGATACACTATCGGTAGAACTTTCCCGTACCTGGTTTTATGCGGATAATAAGGTCAAAGATATTTTTGTGTCTGGTGCGGATGTAAAACTTTATGTGAACGATGTGTTCCGGGAATCATTGTCCGAAGTGGCCGTAAAGTATGAAGAGCTTGATATCGATGCCGTTCGTTACAAATCTTCATCTTATATACCTGTGGCGGGCGATCGGATACGCCTTGTGGCTTCTCGGAATGGTTTTAAGGATGTGGAGGCCGTGACGGAAGTCCCGCGCCCCTGTTCTGTCTCGGGTTTCGAGCTTCAACAGGAGAGTGTAAGAGATACTACTGAATGGTTTGATGATGCATATATACATTTGGCTCAAAATAATACCGTGTGCTTCACTCTTCACGACGAACCAGGCGAAGACAATTATTATCTGATTTATTTCCGTCAGGGAAATATTTGGGGAGGAGAAAACGATACCGTTTATTCCTGGTATTCTTTTAGGCCTGATTATGGTAGTGAACCGGTATTTGCTGTTCAGAATTCGGCTTTAGATCAGATTTTCGGATATGATGGTGTGGGTGGTTATAACGGACTCGCTTTTTCGGACGAGTTGTTCGATGGGAAAAGCTATCAGTTTAAGATCCCTTGGAAAATAAGTCTTAGCTATACTCAGAGTGTCGATTATACCCCCCTACATATACCGTTGTTATCTGTATTCCGTTTCTCGCTCTATTATAACTATATGAAAACCATGAATGATTTGTATGAGAGTGGCTTTGTCGGCGATCGGCGGAAATAGGCTTTGCCGAACCGGTCCGCATCTATTCGAATGTAGAAGGCGGAACCGGTATTTTAGGCGGCAGCTGCATGGAGTCCTGGGAATTTACAAGTGAATGATCAAGTCTACGCTGACCGGATAATGGTCCGAAATCCCTTCAGTTTCTATTCCGTTGTGGATATGGGCGTCGACACACCGGGAAACCAGGGATGGAGAAACCAGTATATAATCCAACCGTTCGCTTATCCCGTGCAGACGGGTGTCGCCATGTTGCCATCGGTAAAGGAAAGCGGTCGGGAATGTCGTTCGTTTATCGGCAGGGACATACAAACGGCATATATCGGTCAGCCCGATGGATAGGAATTGGGACAGAACTGAATAATCAAGCCGTCCGTCACGCATATTCCGGTATGTTTCTTGTTCGGCATCCCATTTCTGCTTGTTTTTGATGAGTTGGGCGTGTGTTTCCACCCAATCGGCGTCGAAAGGCGAATAGGCGTTGAAATCTCCCATGACCATACAGTTGTCCAACTGATTGTCCTGTATGTATTTTTGTCAGCATTTGCGCTTCTTTCAGTCGGAACTTCCAGTCGTGAGGGCTGAGATGGGTGACGATGATATCCAATCCATACGTTTTTACGTGCAGCATGCCGTGCCAGAAATCTTCTACTTGTTTCTTTACGACCGTGATCGGTTTGTTGGAAGTTATGCCGACCGGGTATCCTTCTTCTTTCACGATGGCATAATACTTATGCCCGTATTCGGAGGCTAGTTGGCTAAATTTTTTCTGTAAATCCAACCAGTTCGGTTATGGCAGAATGTCCGGTTGCTGTCCTTTTTATCCAGTCGATAAAATTTGCTCGCCGGGAAGCATCATGTTCGAAACCGTTCCAAATATTGTAGGATATAACCCGTAGTTTCTCTTTTCTTGCTGGTTGCCCGTTGCTTGTTATGGGAAATAACGATATGAGCAGTAAGGTATAGAGTATATGATGTAGTTTCATGGTTCTATTGTTTTGACACATTTAAAAGTGGGTGTTGCGATAATTTTGTCTATTATTTCTTTATGTTCAGTTACCGATCCGGAACATTCCGATCTTGCCTGCCGGATAGAACATGAACTGGCGTTCCATCTTTCCGCGGATCGGATTGTATTCGTAGTTAACCCCTACGCCGACCCTGAAGCCGCTGTCGTTCACCTTGAATTCGAATGCTCCGCCTACGTTTGTATGGTTGTAAAACGGGTTCATCAGCATATGTGGGTTTGTTTCTTTCGTTGTGATCGTAAAACGTATATTGTCCCCATCCTCTCACTATCATCCAGTCGGTCACGTCATAGCTGGCCATCGCATTGAACCCGCCCATGAATTGGGGGGAAGGATTGAACGGGGTGAAATAGCGTCCGCCGAAAGCGCGCCTCCCGACAGGGAGAACCGGTCGTATGTCCATAGTAGTTCCGTGTTGATCCGGGTAAGACCACCGATGCCGGGCCATGTGTATTGTTGTCCGCTTGTGATAAAGGCCACTTGTTCGCTGACGGGGATGATCGATACTTCATGGAAATCCAATGCCATCGGCGAAACACGTCTTAACATCGGTGTGTAAGGATTGAAGAAAGGCTGGTAGGCAGCAGATGAAATAATCATGTCCATCGGGCGCTCCTGTTCATATGCGGATTGACCGGAAGATCGGGAATGAATTCACGCAACTTGGCTTCGATCAGTTGCCTGTCCGATGGCGTGAAACTTTTGTATGTGAATTTGGGCAGGTTCAAGTCGAAAAACCGCCCGTTTGGGTACTGCCACCATTCGTCCTTCTTTGGTTCTGATCCAAGTCAGATCAGATTGTGCTTGCAAACATAATGCGCACAATAACAATATGATTAAACTAATTCCCCGCTTCATACAACAACTCATTTAATTTCTGCGAAGATAAAAAATAAATTTAGATATTTGTGTATAAATAATGAAGATCGGTGCAACTATCCGGAAATCTGTTTCATCATGTAATCAGAGAGTAGCAAGTATTTATGGACGAACAACTGTTAATCGACGGATGTAAGCGTGGCGAAGCATTGGCTCGTAAAGAATTATATGAACTGTACGCACCTGCCATGATGAGCGTGTGTGGCCCGGTCAATTTGGTGATTAATTTGTGGGACAATCCGGATTGGAATGTGTACGTCTCCGGGGGGCAGCATGATAGAGAAAGGAGTGCGCTTCGAGTTTTGAAAATCAATGGCATAGTATAAACTATTATGTGCTTCCGCTTGTTATATTTTATAGTTACTTAAAAAAAAAATAGGCGATGAAATTCTTTATTGACACGGCTAATCTGGATCAGATCCGGGAAGCAAATGAATTGGGTGTACTAGACGGTGTTACCACCAACCCTTCTCTGATGGCGAAAGAGGGTATCAAGGGAGTAGAAAACCAGCGTAGACATTACATCAAAATCTGCGAAATGGTGGATGGGGATGTGAGTGCCGAAGTGATTGCCACAGACTACGAAGGCATGATCAAGGAAGGTGAGGAACTGGCCGGACTAAATCCGCATATCGTAGTGAAGGTCCCTTGTATAGAAGCCGGAATCAAGGCAATCAAGTATTTTTCAGGTAAAGGCATCCGTACGAATTGTACGCTTGTCTTTTCTCCGGGACAGGCATTGTTGGCGACCAAAGCGGGTGCGACGTATGTTTCTCCTTTTGTCGGCCGTTTGGACGACATTGCGAGTGACGGAATCGAACTGGTGCGTAAGATTGTTGAGATGTACGATTACTACGATTACGAGACGCAGGTGCTGGCAGCCTCCATCCGTTCTACACAGCATATCATTCAGTGCGTGGAAGCCGGAGCCGATGTGGCAACCTGCCCGTTGGCTGCTATCAAAGGTTTGTTGAAACACCCGCTTACCGATAGCGGACTGGCAACCTTCCTGGCCGACTATAAAAAGGTGAACGGATGATTTTCTTCTCTTTTTATTCACTCTTTAGGCTTTTTACCGGGTTGCTCGAAGCTGCCCGGTAACTGTGCCATCCTACCGTTAGTAATGTGATAGCCAGGACGATGCCTCCGCCCATTAGGAAATAGAGTGGGGAAATGCTTATCCGGTTGGCGAAACTTTCCAGCCAACGGTTCAGCAGTACCCAGGCAAGAGGTGTTGCAATCACGAATGCCACTGTTATCCATTTGACGAACTGTCGGATCAGTAGTAACATGATGCTTCGTGTGCTGGCTCCATTCACCTTTCGGATGCCGATCTCTTTGGTCCGCTGTTTGGTCGCGTACAAAGCCATTCCAAACAGGCCGAAGCAGGTCAGGAGGATACTGATGATGGAATACATCAGCAATAAGTTCGCCATATCGGTCGTCCTGCGGTTGCGTTGCATGAATACTTCGTATACATCTATATAGGTGAAGTATTCATTAGGGTTTACCTTTTTCCATACCGCTTGTAACGTTTCCATCCCTTCCTTTTTCTGTTTTTCATTCAGTCTGACATAGAGTGTCCGGTAGTGTTGGTTGCCGGCGTTATTGAGATAGATCAAGGGAAGGCATCGCTTCTTCTTCCAGCGTATTGATATAGAGGTCGCTGACAATCCCGCAGATTGTACATGCCTGTTTTGGATCCCCGGCCAGGACATTTTTGGAAGGATTTGTCATACCGGCTGACCAGTTGGCCGACAGGGTTTTCACCGGCCGGGATCAGTATGTCCGCATATCTCCGGTTTATGTAGACTGGTTGGTCATATTTCTGCATGGCTTCCCGGGGAGCCAGTCCTTGGTGGATTTGTAGGTTCAGGGTTTGCAGGAGATCTTCTTCGCCCATGTATTGGACCGACGAATAGTAGGATTCTGATCCATCTTTGTTTTCAACAATGATCTGTTGGAGCCAGGCGAAGAGGAGGGAACCTCCGGCACGTGTGACGGAGGCTATTTCCGGTCTGTTCTTCAGTTCGGCTGCGAATGTGTTGACATCCAGTTTCCCTCCTTTCCAGCTTCCGATTTCGATTAGATTGCGGTAGCATTCGCCTTTCTTTTTTTTGTGTCAGTTTCAATTGTGCATGGATGGTGAGTGTTCCGATAACCAGCCCGATGGAGATGATATACTGCATGACGGAGAGAGCGGTGACGACCTTTCTTTTTTTGTTTCCGGTGAAGAACAGGCGGTAGTTGCTATCCGTCAGGTTGGCGATTTTCCGGCTCATGTAGCAAGCTGGGATAACGGACATGATCAGGATTAGTCCGCAGATAACGGGTAGCACCTGCCTGTTCAGAAAAAATCCGGTGGTGATCCTTCCGGACATGATCCGGTTGAAAACGGGGATCAGGTCGTGGGCGATCAGCAACGAGAGCAGGAAGGCGATGCCGACCGTGAGGAATGTATCCAGAAACAATTGGTAGTTCATCTCTGCTTGTGTGGCTCCCATCAGCTTTTGTGTGTGTATGATCCGTATCTGTTGGAGGATCCGGGAGAAACTGAGATTGATATAGTTAGAGCAGGCGATCAGCAGGATCAGTAAGGCTGATATCAGCCCGATGAGTAACAGCAATTGCTGGGAACGGGCGATATAAGGAATCGATTCCTGCGCGTATAGTGTTGGAAATAGGATTCTTGTAAGGTATAGAAATAGTATCGCCCTTTCTCCTGTTGCAGGGTAGGGACTCCGTCTGCTTTGATCTTTTGGGCGAATTGTTCTTTGTCGAACGAGGGGGAGACTTTCAAAAGGGCGACTCCTCCACCGTAATAGTCTTGTCCGATACCGGTGAGCATGTCGAATTTGAGGTAGGACTGAGAATGTTCTTTCAATACGGCAGCAATTTGGAAAGGGCGGGAAAGGGGTGTTGTTTCGTCCTCATAACGTATGCCTCCGTCCGCCAGGTCTATTTGGACAATCTTTCCTATCGGGTTTGTTTTTCCGAATAGTTTCCGGGCACATGATTCGCTTAGCGCGGCTTTGTCCGGGGAGGCAAGGGCGTCATGCAGGTTGCCGTGCAGTACTTCATATTCGAAGAAGCGGGCAAAAGTAGTGTCTGTTATGGTAAATCAGGATTGGGTCGTATTTTTTATCCCCTATGGTGACGGAGTTGCAATCGATTGAGCCGAAGCGCAGGTAATCTTCCACTTCCGAATATTGCTCTTTTAGTTGAATCGGGATCTTTCCAACAATAAAAGATACCTTTTCTCCTGACTTCAGCGGCGAATCCTGGGCCATATAGACGATCTTTTTCTTTGTTCGGATTATCAGCCTCGATGTTGAATTCATATATGACGAAGGCTGCCAGCAGGTTTGTACAGGCAATCCCGATTGCCAAGCTGACAATCGAAATAATGGAAAACGTTTTATTGCGCCACCAACTACGGAGGACCAGTTTGAGTGCTACGGCTTTCATGACTTTTGTTTTAATACGGATCAAAGCTATCCCCTTTCTGTGGATGTCGCAAAGGATAGTTCTTTTTTTCTTCGGGAAACCGAAAATTTGTCTAATTATTGGACAATGGGACCGTCATTGAGTGAAGGGAAATGTTTAGGTGTAACTTGTTTTTCGACAATGTCGAGAATATATGTAACATTGTGGGGAACAAATTACGTTTGATTGCGGATTTCTTGATAGAAAATATAATTTTGTAATCAGAAAAAATGAAACTATGCTGGATGGGAAAATAATTCTTGTGGATGATAACGAAGCAGTGTTGAAAACATTGAAAATGATTCTGGCACGCGAGTTCAAGACGCTAGTAGGAGTGTCCGTACCGACACTTTTGCCGGCTTTGTTGCGTGAGGGCGATGTCGATATTGTCCTGTTGGATATGAATTTTGTGACCGGACGGCAGGATGGAAGCGAGGGCTTGTTTTGGCTGGATCGGATTGTGGGGCGTCCCGATCCGCCGCAGGTGGTCTTGATCACGGCCTTCGGAGATATTGAACTGGCGGTTTCCGCCTTGAAAAGGGGAGCGGCTGACTTTGTTGTCAAAACCGTGGGATAACGAGAAGCTGGTAGCGATTTTACAAGGGGCTTTCCGGCGCAGGCGGAAGGTGCGGACAGAAGCGGCTTCGATGAGGCGGATATCGGCAGAGGAGGAGAATGGGCAGGTCGTTTCCCTTTTGGTCGGGTCTCTGTTAAAGAAATACGCACAGGCGTATGGAAAACAATTGCCGGTTGTCACTTCCGGCGGATTGGATAAACTCTCCGGTCTGATCCGGCAAGGGGATCTTTCGGCTTTGCAACAAACAATCGAGCGGGCTGTCTTGTTGACGGACTCGTCTTCGCTTGGGGCGGACGATTTCCATATCGAAAAAACGGCTTCCGCATCCCGTCCGGTGACATTGGAGGAGATGGAGAAGCAGTTTATCAGTGAGGTGCTGCGCGAGAAGAACGGCAACCTGACACTTTGTGCCCAACAGTTGGATATCAGCCGGCAGACGCTATATAACAAGATACGGAAGTACGGTTTGTAGCCGGATAGACACCCTTATCGTACAACGATCATTACATAATCCCGTTCATGCACTTTCGGGTTATCCAGCAGTTCGACCAAACTTCTTTTTGCTTGGGCGAGCCGGTGCGCTTTACCAGTTCGCGCATCTCGGTGACGGTACGGAGCATGTACAGGCAATCGTCCGTTTATCCGTCCGGCCAGAAAGGCATCCCGTCGTCTAGGTCGTTAATGAAGCCCCTGTTTTTGTCAGCCGGGAGCATGACCGTGCGTCCTTCTTCTTTCAAGTAGACCGCCTGGTGGGTCAGGCTCGGTTTGTAGTCATATTCCCAGCCGAGCCAGTTTGCGATGATTCGTCCCCCCTTTTGATAAAGGCCCATGAACAAACCTTTGGGGTTCTCGTAAAAAGTTTTCAACCACATTTTGCCTTTGGGAATTTTAGCATCTGCCATCTCTTTCAGGTTAAGCCCTTGCTCCCCGTAACGGATAGCGTAGAGCGGGGCGACGGTTTGCGGATTGCGTAATTGGTAGACGGTGTCGCAATAGGGCATCATGAAAGTCATCCGGTCTTGTCCGGTGTTCCAGTAAAACGTTTGGAAGAACGGAATGTTGTCGGTCATCGTGCGCGGGGGCCAACTCCCCTTCTTTCAACCTGAATTTGCAGAGCGTATCGCCTTGGAGGTTGAACGTCGTGATTCCGTCCGGTTCTCCCGTTGCCTCACTTTGGTTACATAAGGTATAACCAGTGGAGGAGAAACCAAGTAGTTTGTCGTCGCGTCGACCGAGCGGATATTTCTCGATGGGGCTTTCGGGGAAGATGTAACTTTGGATCGTCAGCATCGTATCCAGTGGCGGCAAGACACTGATGCAGGGGATGCTGTCCGTCCCGGTTCTCCGCGTTTCCTGAGTCTTCCCGCTAAGGGCGACATACATGCGGGTGGTTTTCTTATCGTAAAACATGTTCTGCCCGTTCATCTCGTTGTTCCATTTATAAGCCAATGCCTTGAAGCCATACCGTTTGCTCGGAATACCTTGTTTCCGGTAGTAGATGCGCGGGTTGTTGAATGTGATAAAGGCATTGCTATCCGGTAGCTCGATTGCCTGGGTGACGGTGAACCGGGCATCTCCGACGGTATAGTATTCGATCTCGGAGGCGATCTGGCTCAACTTCAACGGAGCGGGTTTCCTGGAGGCTTGTTCCACATCTACGATTTTTACGGGTTCGGAACGGTCTATCTGGGCTTCCATCTGTGGGGCGGCCGGGATGTGCCGTGCTTTTTTCTTCCGTCTGCTTGCATCCGGTCGTTATCAGTAAAACGGATAGGATACCTATGGTAAAAAAGGTGCTTTTTCATCTTGAATCTGTATTTGTAGCGAATGTAATGATTTATTATGAGCCTGTTTAAATTTCCCTGAAATAAATTTTGCATAGCCTTCATCGGCCAGCTTTATCTCTTTATAGGATTATTTTGAAAAACAACTGTCATACTATCACTAATTTCCTTTTATCAATTGAATATCAATAAACTCAAGCAATGATAGTAGGTATGATGGATGCCTATTCCATCTATCATACTATCACTAACCGCCTGTTTAAGATTCTTCTTCACATGACTTATTTTCAATAACATAATAAGATAAACCCATTGACACCCGGGTCTCGATATCATTCACACTCGGGTGTCAAGACCGTTCACATCCGGGTGTAAAAAGCCTGTAAACGGGAATCTTCGGCACTTTTTTCTGCCTGTTTGAAGCAAAATAAGTCACGTGTTTCAACAAAAAAAGACTGTATCTCCTACAGAAAAACATCCTCACTCCATTGAAGTCTTGTGTGTCCAGGCGACGGCCGGTATATTGGGAAAAGGTAATAGCCTTCTTTATAGGTCCGGATAAAGAGGGCTTTCGTGTTTTTCGGCGGAAGCGGTTGATGAGCTTCGACCTTGATGATCGTGCCTTCCGTTCCGGATGCCTGTTGTTGTTTACATCCTGTTGTCAGCTGGAGTGCCGGCAACAGGATGAGGAGTAGTTGTTTGTTCGTGGGCTACTAACCTACTAAACACATTATCACATTATAAATAAGCGAATTAATTCTTACTTTATTAGAATGGATAACAAAAAAGCAACAATGATATAATTTATTTGTACGTTGTAGCAAATGCTCTCATTTGAATATAAACAAATGTACGCATTAATGGAGATAATGCAGAAAAACCATGAAGCATATACGACTCACTGCCACTCTCCATTTGTAGATGTGTGAAAGTAACAATCCATTAATGGACAATAGGGTATATAAAGGACAGATTTCCCGTATATTCGTCTCCTTATTCCTGAATTATGAGCGTAAGTCACATAATTATGGAGAGATATCCACCCTTTAATGGGGAGAGCTGTCGGCAAATATTTGATGGAAATGCCCCGAAAATCACAGGAGAATAGCCATACAATGGGCTGATACACAATAATTATTGGATAAACGTGGTCTGCTCCTGCAAACAGCAAGTTGTCTTTTCGTTAAACGAAAACAGGACGGTTTAACGGCGGAAACGCCGCCAAACCGCCTCCCCCCAAAAAGCTCCGGAGTCGGCTTTGATTTTCCTTATGCCATCTCTATACATTTACTTTCCAATTACAGGATTTTTCTTGAATATCCCATAAATGAGCATATAATCCCTCATCTTTTAATAATTGTTCATGTGTCCCTTGTTCTATAATATTTCCACCATCTAAAACAATAATTTTATCAGCATCACTTATTGTTTTTAGTTTATGCGCTATAACTATAACAGTTCTACCTTGTATTAAAGAATTGATTGCATACTGTATTTCCACTTCATTTTCTGGATCTAAAGAAGCTGTTGCTTCATCTAATAAAATTACAGGAGCATCTTTTAATATAGCACGTGCAATTGAGATTCTCTGTTTTTCTCCTCCAGATAAGGTACATCCACCTTCACCTATCATTGTATCATATCCTTGAGGTAAATGTATTATAAAATCATGACATTGAGCTTTTTTAGCCGCCTCTATTATCTCATTATCTGTAGCATTCTCTTTACCAAATCGAATATTATTCTTTATGGTATCCTGAAATAAATATACGTCCTGAAATACCATTGAAATGCGTTGCATAAGTTTCTCAGGATCAATCTCTCGTATATTTTTGTTACCTAATAATATTACACCTTTATCAGGATCATAAAACCGAGCGCAAAGTTTCATCAATGTACTTTTTCCACTTCCAGAAGGCCCAACTATAGCAGTTAAAGAACCTTGTTTCATTGTAACACTTATATCATGTAGGATATATTTATCATTATACCCAAAGATACATTTCTAAATATAATATCTCCTTGTTCCGGAGCATCTTGTGTTCCTGACATTTCTGGTTCATTTAGTAAATTCAAAATACGTTCACCTGCAATAGAATAATAACGGAATTCTGCAAGATTGATTAGTGCTAATGTTAGTGGGTCAAAAACTCTGGAGCCAACGATAAGGAACATCACAAAAATAGCAACAGAAAGTTTTCCTCCAATTAAAAGGTATGTACCACATAATATCATCAAAGTAAGTCCCATACGAAGAAGGGTTACAGACAACATGACAATAGGTCCAATCAGAGCTTCTGTTTTGATATTCGCACGTTTGAGATCATTAAATGCTTCCTGTAAACGGATGAACTTTATTCCAGTCATATTATATGCTTTGATAACACGTATACCTTGTAAATATTCTTCCATTCTGCTACTGGCACGTATTTTAGCCAGAATTTGAGTTTGCCCTAGTTTCTTTGAATACTAGAAGTGAAAATAAGTATTAAAAAAGAAATAGGAAGGGATAAAAACATAGCAATAGACATCTGCCAATCTACGAACAATAAACCTAAAAAAGCAAAAATAGGCATGACCAGTGCACCAAGCAATTGAGGAAGATGGTGCGACATCCCTTGTTCTGTCATAGCAAAATCAGTTATTAACATGGAAGATAATTCTCCAGAATCTTTTTTATAAAGAAAACCTAATGACAACTTGCGTAAATGTTCGGCTAAAGCAATACGACCTTCTGCACTAATATTGTATGCTTCCCGGAAATTTGCATTATAGGATTTCTTTTCTCCAAAAATCATAAAAATTATGTATACAAACATTATCACAATCAGCCCCCATAATTTAGATATGTTTAGAGGAGTTCCAGTTCCATCAAAAGCTTTAAAAAGGGTATTTATAACTTCTATTGAAAGACAAAAGGGAACTATATTTATAAAGTTTGCAAGCATTGTATACCCCACAGGCTTGTATAAACGTTTGGTTTGTCCTATAGTAATATGTTTTATAGCCTTTGTAATCATATTATTTCATTTTTTTAGATTTAACTTCCAGTTATGTGCATTTATATAAGCATTCCACATATTTTATATATGCCTGTAGTAACATGAAGTTCGTCATGTCTTCCTTTTTGAACTAAACATCCTTCCTTAAAAACAAGAATTTGATGAGCAGAGGTGATAGAAGACAATCTATGAGCTATGATAATAACAGTTTTACCTTTTATTAACTTTTGTAAGGCCTGTTGTATTTTATATTCATTTTCTGGGTCAGCAAAAGCTGTTGCTTCATCTAATACTAAAATAGGAGAATTTCGTAAAATAGCCCTAGCTATACAAATTCGTTGTGCCTCTCCTCCAGAAAGAAAAACGCCTCTCTCTCCGACAATCGTATCATATCCTTTAGGAAGACTTCGAATAAAATCATCACATTGGGCAGCTTGAGCAGCTTGTATAACATCCGATAAACTAGCTTGAGTATTTCCTGCTGTAATATTGGCATATATGGTATCATTGAAAAGAAACGTATCTTGGAATACAAAAGACACGATCTCCAATAATTGGGGTGAGGAAATATTTTTTATGTTTATTCCCCCTATTAAAATCTCTCCAGAGGAAACATCCCAAAAGCGAGGAATGAGATTGGCTATTGTTGACTTCCCTGACCCAGAAGGTCCAACCAGAGCTGTTACTTCACCTTGTCGAGCGATAAAAGAGATATCCTTCAGCGCTTCTGTCTTTGTCATATTTTCTCTATCTTCGTAAGCAAAACTTACATTTCTGAATTCAATATCATACGTCTGAGGTATTTGAGGAACAACTGGTTCACATAGTTTTTTTTCCTCAAATATTTTGTCTATACGTTTTACTCCTTCATTAATTTCTACAGTTCCTGAAGCTAAAAATGCGAGTTTATATACAGGGGAAGCTACTCCGGGCCCCATCACGATGAAAAAAAGATAAATTGCAGCTAATGAGATGTTTTTAGGATCAGAGGTCATTATTAATATTCCTACAGGAAGAATAAACGTGACTATTGAATTCAACAGAATAATAAATGCAATTATACCATTTTGATAGTTATTACAGCATTTTAAAGCAAATGTTTTATACGCTTCGATTTCGGCATTGAACTGCCGAAAAGAACGTATACTTTGTCCAAATATCTTTATAATTGGCATACCTCTCACATATTGAACAGCTGAAGCACTCATGCGTTCTTGGACATCAAAATAGATTTTCGTAAGTGCAGTAGCTCTTTTCCCTACAAAATTAGAAAATTGCATTCCTATACTTAAAAGTATGCATAATAGAGCGGTGAATGCCATCCAACCATTTAAAGAAAAAAAGATAATAAACATAAAAGTTATGGTTGCAAACACATTCACCAAATCGGGAATAGTGTGAGCTATAAAATGCTCTATTTTTTCGACATTTTGTTCCATGATTTTCTTTATACAACCGATAGATGTCGAATTTAAATATCCCAAAGACAACTGACCTATATGCTCTGAAAGTTTTATTTTTAACCCATATAAAATACGAAAGGCGGCTATGTGAGATAACATTAATCCCGCATACAAAAATAGTACACCCACAATCAAAGCAATAAAAGCAAGCCACCCCCAACTGATCATTAGCTCAGAATCTATCGTAGATAAATCAGAAGCATGAACAAGCAATTCCTTTAATATTTCATATATAGACCAAAATGGTATAAGTATACATAATGCACTTATAGCGGAAAATAACCCGGAGAAAAGCAATAAACTTTTTTTTTCTCCCGCAATTTCCAGTAACCTAGATAATCCTTCTTTTTTCTTCATTATTTATTTAAATATATATTGTCGTAGTTAGACAAATATTTGTCACAATAATTACCAAGTAAAAAATAGCAAACAGCCATAATTCCTGATTCATATAAGCTGGAGTTTTTTTAGCATATTCTTCATATTCTTTCTTGAAATGTATACATAATGAATATTTATTTTCTATATATACAATTACAAGATTAATACATATATAAATTATATATAAACATAATGTATGTATGGCTCCAAGCAGAAGAATAAAACTTAAATGACAAAATAGATCTCCCATTATCATCGGATTTCTCACTTTTTTATAGGGACCTTCCGTTATTAACTTTGAAGGATGCAAAAACCTATCTTTGGTTGCTTGCAGATTACAATTTACCACTTTAGTACCCCAAACAGACATAAAATATCCAATTAATGCAATAAGGATAATATTGTAAAGAACATTTTCCAACAGTATTACTTTTATGTCAAACAAAGAAAAAATGTTTAGTTTGAAGCGAGGTTGATTTAAGAAGGGCATAATATACCAAAGAATAGATATAAAAAAGCCCGAATAATACATTAATGTATATCTATTATTGCAAGATAAATCTAGTGTTTTAGACATATATTTACGATTCCCAACCTTAAATGCTATATAATAAGGAATCAACCAAAGAAATGAAATTATGGCCAAAATAATTTGGGTGGCCCAGCTAAAATAAATCATATTATTTTTGTATAATTTAAAAAATTACAAATAACCAACAATGCCATAAATAAAACTATAAATAATAGTTTTTGATCAAGGAGAACAGGGGTTTTCTTTCTATAAACTATAAGTTCTGATTTATAATATGGTTCTAAAGAATACTTAACCTGTATTTTTATCATAAAGAGATCTATAAATACATATATAGGGAATAAAATGCAAGTGTAGATTCCACCTGTTAATAACACCAAAGAAAAATGTCCTAATATATCCCCTATGATCATTGGATGTTGAACTCTTGCATATATTCCTTCTGTTAACAATTTACTTGGGGCATAAAATGCACTTTTAGTAGCTTCAATATTTTGAGAAACAGACTTTTTACCCCAAATGCCAAAGAAATATACAAACAACAGAAAAGAAACTGGAATATACAAAACATTAAAAAAAACAAATTCGCCATTTAACCAGTCATATATTCCATGCATCCTTGGTTGCTCTATAAAGGGTAATACATACCATATGAGTGCTGGATAAGTGCTCATAAAATATAACTTTTCCGGAAGCTTTGATTGTTTTTTTAATTGAGAATTATGTTTTTTGTAACCTAGTAGAAATGCGTAATAATAAACAATTAATCCACTTAATGAGATCAAACTAATTACTATGTGAATTATCAACTTTGTATTCATTGCTGTATTTTATTATTTTTATCTGTATTTAAATAAGTATTTTCTTCTATATCATTTTTCGAAGGCATTTTTACAGCTATAATTCCTGCAAAATTGTGCCATTTAATGAAAGTATCCATACATTGAAAACCGACATCAGATAGTAGACTCAAATTCTCTGTAAGACTCAATGGAATCAAAACGCCTCTCAAACTTTGAGCCTTTTTTATAACTTGTTGTTCATTCAAACCATTTTCTTGCTTAAAATCCCAATACAAGTCATTCCATATATCCTCAAACAGTGAATTTTCCGCCCTTATTTTCTCTACAAATATAAAAGCTCCACCTTCTACTAATCCATTATATATCCGTTGTAAGACTTTTTTTCTTTTCCATAAAGGTAAAAACTGTAACGTATACAATGATAAAACTAAATCTATATTAGCAAATTCATTTATTTCCTCTATATGTTGTTGTAGAAATTGAACTAATTCGCTACTACATTTTTTTCTTGCAATCTCTATCATTGGTAAACTTTCTTCGACTCCGATGAATCTCACATTCTTTTTTCTTGAATGCTTTTGTAATAAAAGAGAAATGGTTTCTCCTGTAGAGGAACCTAAATCATATACAACACTATTGTCTCTAATAAACCATTCACTTATTTCGATAACAGCCTTTTGTACTTCCTCGTACAATGGGACACTTTTTCTTACATGAGTGTCGAAATGTTGTGATACTTGTTCATCAAATTTCCATTCTCCTGGAATTGATGTTATCAAATCATCGACTAGCCCTTCTTTATTTCTCATATATCCTCCTTTTAAATATATAATTAATTCCTACAATATTTAAAATCTCAACTAATACTACATATAAAATAAATAGAGGTTTATACAACTCACTAAAGTTTCCCCACACAAAGAAACCTAAGAAATAAAGAAAAGAGAAAATGAGAATCGCTTTAGATAAATTCATAAAAAAAAGAATCCTATTACTGATATAATATATAATAATAGAAGAGAAAGCAGTAAAACCACTTATCATTCCAAATGTATATTTATCATAAGGTGAAACTGTAGAATAAGAAATATTGAACATTATTTTCCAAGTCTGTTCGGGGACTAAAATATTTACAATGTTCAATAGCAATACTCCTGCCTGCACTTGGAATAAACAACTTAAAAC
>VOFJ01002578.1_pt1 | contig 19548 bp, 32 predicted proteins | sample 5384081 | NCBI WGS metagenome assembly VOFJ01 (sample SAMN12384729, study PRJNA508395) | human gut metagenome | isolation source: healthy gut I | host: Homo sapiens
ATCAGTACTTCGTTCAGTTACGTATTGCTTGTGCTTCCGATCACCTTCTTCGGAGGCTCAGGCTGATCTGCTGCAGAAGAGAGAGGTATGAGACTTCCAGCGAATCCAGCACTTGATCCTGACTCGGCGATCATTCCGCCCGATATACTGCCTCTTGCTTGCTGTTGATGACGCACACCGTTGTAGCGGTGCAATATGCAATGATCGGCGGGACCGGATGCTCCCGCCAGCGCTGCCACAGAATCCACCAGCAGATCGCTCCCCAGCTGAGCAGGATTGTCAATCAATATATTTCAGGCCCGTTTTCAGGCCACAATCTTTACTTGGGGTCTTGATCCAGTTTTTCCACCGCACACCCGGAGCACTTCAGTGACCTGTGGTACAACGGAGGAATGATCCCCCCCTCCAGGGCACTTAGATCTCTGATCTCATAAATCTCCATAGTATTCTTCAGAGTGATCCGCGTATTCCAGCTCAGTTTTTGTTAGGTCGGTGGACATCCTCTCCAAATGAAACGGATGCCTTTCTTGTCCAATACAACCTACAACTATGTTGCTGTTTCCCACATCAATCGCTAAAATCATTACTTTTCTTCCTTATCTGCCACAGCAATATTTTGTATTTCTTGCCTTCCCGCAGGAGACAGGGATCGTTCCTGCCGACCTTCTTGCCTTCACGATGGTGCGGATTTTTCTGCTCCAGATATAATTCCTTCCTTTTCTCCGGGTGAAGATCTCTTCCGAGCAGGGGCTGCATAAAACCAGTCTGCGCGGCATCCACCATATTCTTGTACAGCAGTTCCTTGTCCGAAGCCGGGGCGACTTCTGTATTCTCTTCCATCTCTTCAATTCGGGTTCCGGTACCTTCAGGCTGTCATTGATGCCGTCCAGAAATCCACCATATGCGTGAGTCGATCTCATGGGCCCATCCATTTTGGCTCTTTCCCTACAGTTCCTCTGACTTCTTCGTGAAGTGGAAGCTTTCATAAATCCCCTTTTCCACCAGGAAATAGTCCGCCCAAAGAACTTCTGCAGCTGATTTTTGCATGCCGCCATCCTGATTATAGGCGACATCTCTCCAATCCTGTAATAAACTCATTGCTTAACTTACCGTCGCTTTGTCTATAATAATTAGAGTACTTTGAAAACCCACGGCAACAGGCTGAGGAGTCGAAATCCTGCATGCACCGGGCACGGAGCAATCCGCTTTCCTGATTGGTGATGTCCGCACCTGCGAACATGTCCGTTTGCATAAGAACTTCCGCACGGTTTGGCCCGCCCTTTTTGAAACGATGCGAAAAAGCAAAGGTGATGTATTCGCTTCTTCCGCCTCTTCTTTTTGGCAGAACTTCCACAAACGGTCCACTTCTGAATCCGTGCTCTTTTTTACTTCTATTACTTTTATATGAGGCCATCCTCCCAGTTCAAACTGGCTGCCATCCGCGAGGGGATAGAGGGCAGGTTTCCCGAAAATATATCCCCCGAACGTATCATAATCGTCTACCGGGGAGCTTGATGGCAAGCGCCTCTTCCACATCGTCGAGAGGCGTCACGCCCTGTATATTCCAGACATTGTCTGAAATCTGCTGAATCTCATCAGGCACTGGCCTTCATCTTCCTCTGTCGGAATACCACGAAGCAGCAAATCAGATCCGCGAGATATTGGCCAGTCCGTTCATCCCGCCGTATTCATCCGAGAACTACCGCAAAATAATTCCCATCTTCAACACCGTATTGCCGGAACAGAAGAGCCGCCTTCAGGTTCTCCGGCACAGAAATACGCCGGACGTGTAGCTACACCGGGCAGCGATCTCTATCTTTGTTGCGGCGCTTTCAAGCCCGGAAATAATCCTTCACTCCCAGGATCCCCAGAATGTCATCCACGCTCTCCCCGCATACGGGAACAGGGAATGGCGGCTCTCATGAATGGTTTTCCTACTCTCTTCCAGCCGTCGTCCGCCCACAGCAGGGCTACGTCCGTGCGGTGAGTGCAGATCTCGTCAACCGGGATATCATCCAAATTCAAAGCATTTCTGAATCACATCTCTTTTTCTTCTTGGTAAATCATTACCTTTTTTCGCTGCTTAGGCATCCACCATCATACGGATCTCTTCTTCTCAATCACCTCTTCTCTTCTTCATTGAGATTCGTAGCGAAGCCTCAAAATACCATTCGTGGATACAGTCAATAAACCCACCAGAGGCGCAAAATCTTTGATACCCACATACAGCATGCCAGCCATTCCTAAAGCTAGCTTTTCAGCCTTTTTCATAGCCAGACGCTTAGGGACAAGTTCACCAAATACCAGGGTAAAATAGGACAGAATAATCGTAATCAGAATGACCGCCACTGCCTGGGGCATGTAGAAACCAATGCCTGCCAGCGCCGAAACCAGCTTTAGTCGCAAGGTTATCCGCTGCGAACGCACTTCCCAGAAAGCCTGACAGGGTGATTGCCACCTGTATTGCCAGGAGCTTCGCGGGGATTGTCGTCGGCAGAAAGCGTTACCGCACTTGTCACCTTCCGCCGCCAGCTTTTCCAACTTCGTGTCGTTCATTGAGATGACCGCAATCTCCTGCACACATGCGTGAACACCACGTTCAGAGCAATAAAGGAGCAATCACCAAAATAATGGGCCATATCCAAGGGTCACCGTCCAAAATTCATTCCTCCATTCAATCTACTGTGAAATTGCCGGATAGCAGCCGGTCTTTCACAAATTTTAAAAAATATTCCCAACAGCAGCCTGTTTTGCAGAGACCCTAAGCTGTTGCAATATTATAGCCTATATCTCAGTATGTCATGTCAACTCATTTGAAATAAGCCACGCCAGATTCAAACAGCTTCAGATCTTGTTCGCCAAAGATGTTCACAGCCACGCCGTCACCGCGGCGTTCCGCGTGGGGCCATCTTTGCCGAATACCCTTTTCCGTCTGGGCTGGTAATTCCTTCGATTCCCAGGTAAAGAGCCGTTGATGTTCAGTATTCGTCGTCTGTAAAATTGCCCTCCAGGTCACAGTATCTGGTAGCAATCTGACCGTTGGCAAGCAGTTTCCTGATCCATTCCTCGCCAGCCACAAACCGTCCCTCGCCATGGGATGCAGGATTGGTGTATACCCCGCCCAGCTCTGCCTGAGCCAGCCAGGGAGACTTGTTGGAAACCACCTTGGTGTATACCATCTTGGAAATGTGACGGTTGATCGTATTAAAGGTCAGGGTCGGAGAATCGTCCTTCTGTCCGACGATTTCGCCGTAAGGAACCAGACCGAGCTTAATTAACGCCTGGAATCCATTACAGATACCAAGACATAAGCCATCTCTTTCCTTCAGAAGCTTCATAACCTCTTCTTTGATCTTCTCGTTCTGGAATGCAGTTGCGAAGAACTTTGCGGAGCCATCCGGCTCGTCGCCTGCGGAGAAGCCGCCGGGGAACATGATGATCTGAGCCTGGCTGATCTCTTTTGCAAACGCATCGACGGAAGAACGGATGTCCTCTGCGCTCAGGTTTCTGAATACATGGGTTACAACCTGTGCACCTGCGCGTTCAAATGCTTTTGTGCTGTCGTATTCACAGTTCGTTCCGGGGAATACCGGGATGAATACGGTAGGCTTCGCTACTTTATTCTTGCATACATAAATGTGATTCGTCTCATACAGGCCGGTTTCTACTGCGTCCGTGTCCTTGACTGCCTTTGTAGGGAATACCTTTTCCAGAGGCTTCTTCCACGCATCCAGTGCCTCTTTTTCGGAAAGGGTCATATTTCCATAGGTAAATACCGGCTCTGCCGTTACCGTGCCGAGCAGCGTATAAGCAACATCCATATCCGCCAGACGGTCTGCCGGAACTTCTGCCACCAGATCGCCAAGGCCGTTTGTAAACAGCTCCTCTGCAGAAACCGTTTCCTCAATTGCAACGCCAAGTCCGTTACCGAATGCCATGCGGGACAGGGCTGCTGCCACACCATAGCTGTCCAGTGCGTATGCGGAAACGATCACGCCCTTTCCCATCAGCTCGGTAATCTTTGCATACAGTGCCATTACCTGCTCATAATCCGGCAGATCGTAAGCATCCTTCTGAATGGAGAAACGAACCAGACGGTTTCCAGCCTGTTTTAATTCCGGGCTGATAACATCTTTTTCCTTTGCAACATCCACAGCGAAAGAAACCAGGGTCGGAGGTACGTCGATATCGTTAAAGGTTCCGGACATGGAATCCTTACCGCCGATGGACGGAAGTCCGAATCCCATCTGCGCGTCATAAGCGCCCAGCAGCGCCGCAAAAGGCTGGCTCCAACGTTCGGGATCCTGGGTCATGCGGCGGAAATATTCCTGGAAGGTAAAGCGGATCCTGGAGAAATCGCCGCCTGCGCTACGATTCTTGCCATGGATTCCACAACTGCGTAAATTGCGCCGTGGTAAGGGCTCCAGGAGGACAGATACGGATCAAAGCCGTATGCCATCATCGTTACCGTATCGGTCTTTCCTTTCAGGACCGGAAGCTTGGCAACCATCGCCTGGGTCTCGGTCAGCTGATACTTACCGCCGTAAGGCATCAGCACGCTGCCTGCGCCGATGGAGGAGTCGAACATTTCTACAAGACCCTTCTGGGAGCAGACATTTAAATCCGACAGCAGCGCTTTCCATGCCTTTTTCAGATCGCCGGCTTTTACGGCTTCCTTTACAGCAGGAACTGCATACTGCTCAAAATAGTTATCTTCTTTCGACGGAACATCTACAAAAACATCGGTTTCCTGGTGTGCTCCGTTGGTATCCAGAAATGCTCTGGACAGGTTTACAATGCTCTTGCCGCGCCAGTTTAAAACCAGACGGGGTTCTTTGGTTACAACCGCAACCGGAACTGCCTCCAGGTTCTCTTCTGCCGCATAGCCTAAGAAGGTATCAACGTCTTTCGGAGAAACAACGACTGCCATTCTCTCCTGAGATTCAGAGATTGCAAGCTCTGTGCCATCCAGACCGGCATACTTCTTGGGAACCTTATCCAAATCAACGGTCAGACCATCTGCCAGCTCGCCGATGGCAACAGAAACGCCGCCTGCGCCGAAGTCGTTACACTTTTTAATCAGACGGGAAACTTCTTCTCTGCGGAACAGTCTCTGAATCTTTCTTTCGGTCGGAGCGTTACCCTTCTGCACCTCAGCACCGCAGGTTTCGATACTCTTTTCCGTATGCACCTTGGAGGAACCGGTTGCGCCGCCGCAGCCATCGCGTCCGGTACGTCCGCCCAGCAGGATGATGATATCGTCCGGATCGGAGTTTTCACGGATGACGTTGCGTCTCGGAGCCGCACCCATAACCGCGCCGATCTCCATACGCTTTGCAACATAATCGGGATGATAAATTTCTTTTACATAACCGGTCGCAAGGCCGATCTGGTTGCCGTAGGAAGAGTAACCGGATGCTGCGCCGCGCACCAGCTTTTTCTGGGAAAGCTTTCCCTTTAAGGTGTCCGCAACCGGAACGGTAGGATCCGCTGCACCGGTCACGCGCATTGCCTGATATACATAACCTCTGCCGGAAAGCGGGTCGCGGATTGCGCCGCCCAGACAGGTTGCCGCACCGCCGAAGGGTTCGATTTCGGTCGGGTGGTTGTGGGTTTCATTTTTGAAAAATACGAGCCATTCCTCGGTGACAGGACCATCGCCGTAGTCCATTTCAACGGGAACAATAACGGAACAGGCGTTGATTTCATCGGACTGCTCCATATCCTCCAGCTTGCCCTCTTTTTTGAGCTTACGCATCGCCATCAGTGCAAGATCCATCAGGCAGACGAACTTATCCGGACGGTCTTTAAAGATCTCTGCACGCGCATCCAGATAACTCTGGTAGGTTTTTTCCATCGGTTCCCGGTAAAAACCATCTCCGAATGCGACATTTTTCAGTTCGGTGGAAAACGTCGTATGACGGCAGTGGTCAGACCAGTAGGTATCCAGCACACGGATCTCCGTCATGGAAGGATCTCTCTTTTCCTCGCCTGCAAAATACTTCTGGATATGCTTGAAATCCTGCAGGGTCATCGCAAGACCAAGAGAATCGTACAGCTGCTTTAATCCGTCTGCATCCAGCGTAGTAAAGCCGTCTAAAATCCTGACATCTGCAGGCTCTGCGAACTCGGTTACGAGCGTCTTTGGCTTTTCCATACCGGTCTCTCTGGAATCCACCGGGTTAATGCAGTAAGCCTTGATCTTGTCAAATTCTTCGTCTGTCAGATCTCCTGTAATCAAATAAGTAACTGCGGTACGGATAATCGGCTGCTCCTCCGCTTTTAAAAACTGAACGCACTGTACGGCAGAATCTGCACGCTGGTCAAACTGTCCCGGAAGGAATTCTACGGAAAATACTCGCACCTTCTGCACGCGGGAAATCTTCCTGATAGCAGATATCAACCGGCGGCTCTGCAAAGACTACTTTACATGCTTTCTCATATGTCTCATCACTGATATTTTCTACATCGTACCGGATCAGCTCCCGTACGTTGGTTACGGTCTGGATGTTCAGATAGTGCTTGATTTCATGCTTCAGATCTTTCGCCTTAATCGCAAATTCCGGCTTTTCTCCACATAAACGCGTCTGACTGTACTCATTTTTATCCTCCATTTGTCTGAATCATAGTCCCCCAAAAACAGGACAATCTTTCGTTACTTACAGAATAGCATATTTATCTTTATAAATGAAATTAATATATCTTATATGTTTTATAAGTTTTGTTTCTTAATAGACGGACGCATTCCATTTTTTTCCTGCACTACCATCCCACTCATCACCCATTCTCTCCCGTCCTAAACCGTCAGGCCCGCGCACTTTCTGGTGCTGGGGGATGCATTTGCAGGGGGATTTAAATACTTAGAGCCTTGAAATTTGCGTTGTTATAAAAAAGTCAACTGTCTGAGCGCAGCGAGTTTTTTTTATAACATTTTTTAGCAAATTCAAGGCTCTTAGTATTTCTTATCCCCCGAAACAGTATCCCCCAGCACCAGAAAGTGCGCGGACCGTCCGTTTCCGTTTTTACATTCTATATTTCGCTTTTTTCTCCCGTGTCCGCAGTGCATTCCCCGCCTTTGCCGGCCGGTACAGCAGCATACAGGTTCCCGCATTCATAACAAGCGCACAGCACACATCCGATACGGAGTGCTGTTTTTAAAAACATGGTCGAAAACACAATCAGCACCGTCAGGCCCAGGCAGACGTTTCGGAATACCGGGCGGTTTTTGAGCTGCTCGCTGTGTTCTACGGCAGCAGCTACGGCTACGGAATTATATACGTGAATACTTGGGAATACGTTGGTCGGTGTGTCTGTCAGATAAAGGCCTCTGACCAGATCCGTGAAAATGTTCTCCCGTGGGAATACCGTCGGGCGCAGGTTCTGGCCGTTCGGGTACAGATAGGAGATCACGAGGAACGCCGTCATTCCGATTCCCAGGTTGATAATCAGCTGATAATATTCTCTGCGGTTCTTGTTGCAGAAGCCGAAATAAAGGACAGACCATGCAATAAATCCAAACCACATAAAATAAGGAATCACAAAAAAACTCACAGAACGGAACCATATCATCAAACGGAGTATGAATCAGATGATATCCTTTCGTAATGTGCGTTTCAGATATTGAAAACATTTCAGATAGAAAATACCATAAACCACTACCGGAAGAAAAATGCTTATATTTTTTTTTATTGTCTTCATAGTTTCCCTCCACTTTTCTGACGAGGTTTTTTCTCTTCAACCTGCTGAAATTATAGCACACCGAAAACCGAAGTCAATAAGCTTTATTATTTTTTAAGAAACAATTCATCGGTTTCTGAAAACCGTCCTTGGGATGGAAATGTTCAAAGATCGCCGCGTCGAATTTTTTTCCGTGTCCGGTTATATACATGCTCATCTTTTACCGTCCATGCAAATGCCGGTGTCCGAAACAGCATACGGTCGATCAGGAAGCCCGGGCAGTCGGCGTAGCGGTGGTCGTAGGCGATAAAATCCGGTTGCCCGATAAAATTCAGCATCAGATGACGCGCCATTATCCGCAGGATCAGATGCACCTTATCATCCTTTGAAAAACGGCCGGAAAGCTGGCCGCGCAGCGTCTGCGGCATGTGGCGGCGGCACCAGCGGAGGGCCAGGCTGTTGAAGGATTCCATGCAGAACATACCGGTGTACCCCTCCATCTCCTTCTGAAATCCCGCACAGACCGCCGTGGAAAGTCCCGGCATCTTGATTTCGATTAAAAGCGGCACGCGGCCGTCTACCGTCTGCAGTACCTCACGAAGCAGCGGAATCTTTTCCGTGCTGTCGCCCAGATGGAACTGCTGGAGTTCCTCATACGTATAATCGCTGATTTTTTCCCTCGTTTCCACACATCCGCTTCATCGTGTCATCGTGGAACACCACAATCCGTCCATCCTTTGTGATCTGAATATCCAGCTCGATGGCATATCCCTGCTCCGCCGCGCGGGCAAAAGCCGGAAGAGAGAATTCTCCGGAACTCCCTCCGCCGCGTTCCACAGACCGCGGTGCGCATAATTCCATTCCGCAAATTTCAGAGACATTCCTGCCGTCTCGATGTAGCCGGCAGAATGGGAAAAAATAACCTGCTGCCAGGACGGCAAGCACTGAAAAAAATATGATCCAGAACATCATCTTTCCATCCCCTTCTTTCACCCAGTCGCCCAAAAGGCGGAGACGCAGCTCCGTTTCCAGTCCGATCCTTTCCTCCGTGCGGTGTCCGCCTGATTCTCCGTCCAGGTGGACCGGTTCCGCGCGGTCTGTCTGAAAGGAAAGGCTGCTGCACCGCTCCATATGTACCTCAGGAAATCCCGTGTGGCGTCAAACAGCGCCATCGGCAGAAGATAGCTGACTTTCCATTTGGCAAGATTGGAAACCACCATCACGTCGAGCAGATCATCTGTCCCGTCCGCCTCCGGGCAGAAGCAAAGCCGCCGCCCTCGTACGGAAAATTCATTGCCACTGCAAAAAAGAACATTTTCAAACGAACGGTGTTCTCCGTTTTCCAGCGCTGCATCCAGTGTGAACGGTTCGAGATAAAAAGAGCTGCCGCAGTGCAATCATCACATACGTAAGTTTTTCCCAGATGCAGCCGGTTCAGCATATTCTTGATTTTTGATGCCAGCGCCTCGTGGCAGATGCCTGCATCAAAACCGATGCCGGTGCTGACGAGAAATCTCCGCTTTTGGCTGCCAAGAAGCGCCGTTCCAATGTTGATCTCCTTTTCCTCCCCTTTCAGCACAGCTTCCAGCGCCTGCAGCGGATCGGAGGAATTCCGGCACCGCGCGCAAAATCGTTGCCGCTTCCCGTTGGAATATAACCGAACTTTACATCCGACAGGCTGGTGATTCCAGCGACCACCTCATTCGCCGTACCGTCTCCGCCGATCGCCAGAAGGACATCATCGGGATTCCATACCCCTTTCGCGGTCAGCCGTGCTGCCGTCTCCCGTGCGCTTCCGTGATACTTTGTTTCGGATATACACGAAATTCCGTCCTGCGCCGCTCAAGCTCGCCCTCAATCACCGGCCACAGCTTCTCGCCGCGCCCCGACCGCGATTTTTTATTTACTATAATATGATACATTAAAGTCATACCTTCCTTTTTCTTCTGCAAAAACCACTTCAAATCACCTGAATCATATTCTTACGCAGCGAAACAGCAAGTGTTTCACTGCTGAGTGAACAGTAACCAAATCAGCCATATTGTAGCAGTTTTTCCCCGCAAACCACAACTATCTTCACAAAATCTTAACTTGTTGCCGCCGTAAAAATTCCCGCACCCCTGTCTTTTTTCTTTCTTGACAGACCTTTTTTGTTCTGCTAAAATAAAAAGTACCGCGGTTTTCGTCCGCAGAACGTCACTCATTTCTGAGGAGGTTTTTATGAATTTTTACGATATGACACGCGCAGGGAGGATGATACGATGAAGCTCTCCCCGCATTTCTCGCTTATAAACTAAGCAGCGCTTTTTCGGTTCTTGCACCGGAAAACCTGCCGCTCTCCGGCACACTGGAGCTGCCTGTTCTTTATCAGACAGGCTCTGCAGCCACTGCGCACCGGGTCTTTCTCTGCATAGAAGAACAGATCGGCTCTCTTTCCTCCCTCCCGGAAGAAAGCAGCTCCCTTTTTCTTCTCTGTACCGAAGAACTGCCGGAGGAACTTCCGGCTCCGGTTTCGATCGCCGTTAAGAGCAGCGTATCCGCTGTTTTTTCGTTCCTGCAGGAGCTTTTCTGGACGTACGATTGCTGGCAGAAGGAGCTGATGCAGGCACGGCTCGACGGAAAATCGATCCAGCATCTTTTAAATCTCTCCCTGCCTGTTTTTGCCCACCCGCTGATGGTGGTCGGCATGGATTTTTCCATCATCGCCGCAGCGTCCGAAGAACCTTCCTTTTTTTTCCCGAGAAGGTGTTTGGCTCCCTCGATGCAACGCGCCCGCTTCTGCTCTCCTTGACAGAAAGCAGCGAATTACGCGTCCGTCCGCGATCTCGATGGATGGTTCCGCTTTCCGGATCACGTAACGGGACTTGGTTCCCTCTGCGTCAACATCACGCAGCATGGTCAGAGCGCCTACCGCCTGCTACTCCTCGACACGAAAAAGGATCTTTCTGATTCCGAAGGCTTTCTTCTTGAATTTCTTGCAGAAATGATCCATCACGCCTTCCTGCACAATGTGATGCAGAAAACCTCGCCGGCGCAGTCGCTTCACACCGTGCTGCTCCGTGCCCTCGACGACCGGATGGCCGACTATATTGCGGTCAGCCAGGCTCTCGATGCGCTCGGCTGGCATTCCCGCCACACCTACTGCTGCCTCTATCTGCAGCTCTCCGATATGGATCAGAAAAACCTGACGGCAAACTCGGTCTGCGCCTATCTGGAAAATATTCTGACCGGCTGCTCCGCGTTTCCGCACGGCGGCGGTATCGTTGCGTTCTTTAACCTCACGCTGTCCGATTTTTCCATGACCGATCTGATGGAACGCATGGTGCACTTTGTGGAGGACAGTTCCTTAAATGCCGGCTTTTTCGCGCTGCATGAACGGCCACATGAATCTACGCCGCCAGTATATCCAGGCAAAAATCGCCCTGCAGTTCGGCACGCGAAAATACCCGGACAAGCGGATGCATCCGTTCAACGATATCTCGTTTGACTACATCCTCGATCAGGCAACAAAAAAAGCTCCCAGGCTACATGCTGTGCCATGAGAGACTTCTCTTTCTGCAGGAGCACGACGACAGCTCCGGCAGCGACTATATGCGGACGCTCCGCTGCTATCTGGACAACCACTGCAATGTCGTCCAGACGGCTCGTGAGCTTTTTTATCCACCGCAGTACCCTGCTCTACCGCCTGAGAAAAGATCAAGGAAATTTTAGAATCTGATCTTTCCAGCCCGGATGAAATTCTGTATCTGATGCTTTCGTTCCGTTTTATCGACCTCGAGAATGAAGAAGAAAACCGTTCTGGATCTTCGCAGCCAGAAAAGCACAGATAAAACCAACCGCAATTCCCGCTAGGACATCGGTCGGGAAATGCACAAACAGATACAGTCTGGAAAATGCAATCAGGCAGGCCAGAATCAGTGCGGCAGCTCCTTCTTTTTGTGCATCACAAAAATAGAGACTGCCGCCGCAAACGAGGCTGCCGAATGGCCCGATGGGAAGGAATAGTCCTTCGGAGCGGCAACCAGCAGCTTTACCTGCTCGTCAATCCAGCACGGACGCGGGGCGCGCTGCCAGCGGCTTTAACACCAGATTACATAAAATCAAATCTAAAATCAGCGCGATCGCCATTCTTACACCGCATTTCCGGTATTTCGGAAGGATTAAGAAAAACGGCGGTCAGCGCAATCCAGATCCATCCCGCATTTCCAAGTGAAGTGATTCCCACCATCACCCGATCGAGCACTGCATTGTGAAGATGCTGCAGTGCATATAAAATTGAAAAATCCATTCTTACCCCTCTCTGTAAAAAATGGGCATTTTTTCTGCTGTACATCTGCTGATCGGCGGCCGCCTCGTACAGAAATTCCGCCAGGGCCTCTCTCGAGTATCCAGGCCGGAACTGGCTGCCGTCCAACGAAATACTGCAGTTCTGCCCCTACCTTTTTTCACTTTCCCGTCTCTTCCCGGACACGTCCGCACCAATGTCCAGTTCAGATCGCTCCGTGCCAGAACCTGTCCCATCTTCTGCATATCTTTATAGACACCTGGCCAGAAAATCTGCATGAATTTCGTACTCATTCTCTGGTATTTGTCCTCGCAGTCTCCAAACGCATGAATGCAGACATGGCCTACCGTCACAAACCGCGTTTTTCCAAGCTGCTTCATGGCCGAGAGAATCATCGCGTTTCCGTCAGCCAGCGGTGTCTCCTCTTCTTTTACATGTTTCACACGCATCGGAGTCAGCACGCTGATGACTGCATCCGCTTTCCAGCAGTGCCTCCAGCACGCGTTCCCGGTTCTGAAGGCTTCCCGCAATCACGGTCAGATTTTTTCTCGGCCAGATCGCTTTTGCATCCGGCACGTAGGCGGTCACCTGTGCGCCGTGAAGAAGCGCCGTGTTGGTCACATACTGCCCTAGCAGTCCCCCCCCAGACTGAATATTGTAATTCTCATGAAATCCTCACTCTCATCTGTGTGTCTTTTGTATCCTCCGCAGATTTTTTGACACACTTTCCTAATGTTATCTCCTATTCTAACACACCGCCCGTATACGATACAATGAAATAAAACTAAAAAAAGTATAACCTTTTTTCGTCCTTTCTTCATATCGTAAGTAGAACCGTATTTTCAGGAGCTTTGATCTTATGCCCTATACTATCGTAATTGATGCCGGACACGGGGAAGTGATCCGGGCGCTGTCTATGAGGGACGCAGGGAAAAGGATGACAATCTTTCCCTCGCCATCGCGGTCGGCGAGCTTCTTTCCCGGCAGGGTGTCTCTGTCATTTATACCCGCACAACCGATGTTTATCAGACGCCGTTTGAAAAGGCGCAGATGGCCAATCAGGCGGATGCCGACTTTTTATTTCTTTTCACCGGAATTCTTCGGAAGAACCGAACCAGTATACCGGCGTGGAAACGCTTGTCTATGACAACTCCGGCATCAAACAGACAATGGCAGAAAACATTAACGGCGCGCGCTCTCGGAGCTGGGATTCCGGAATCTCGGTGTCAAGGCACGGCCAGGGCTTGTTGTTCTGCGGCGGACGAAAATGCCGGCTCTTCTGATTGAAACCGGCTTTCTGAACAATGAGCAGGACAATACGCTCTACGATGAAAAGCAGGAAGAAATCGCCCGCGCCATCGCGGATGCAGTGCTTGGAACGCTGGATCTTGAGACGGTCACGGAGGCTGACCGGCGCGCTGCGGAAACGGAAACCGCCCGTCCGTCCGTTTCAACAGCGGATACCGTCACTGCTTCCGCTTCGCCCCATCCCACGCCGCCGGAACAGGAAAATCCTTCCGACACACCGGAAATCTTCTACCGTGTCCAGACCGGCCTTTTCCGCATCCGCCAGAATGCCGACCGTATGCTTTACGACCTTCTCGACCAGGGCTATCCCGCTTTTTTCTTCTCGCCGAGGACGGCTTTTTCAAGGTCCAGGTCGGCGCTTACCGCCAGCTCGGAAATGCCATTCTGATGGAACGCCGCCTGCGCCGCGACGGCTATTCCACCCTGATTACCACCTGAGCGTCTGACGCACCAGTCGAAAAAAGAGCGTGCCGGAATTTTGTTTTCCGACACGCTCTCGTTCTCCTTATAACTTTTTCAGTTTTGCAAACGAAGCAAACATTTTTTCTTCGTACCAGCCTGGTCGAAGTTGACGGTAACTTCATAATCTCTTCCGCCGTCCACGATATCCGTGACAATGCCGACACCGAACTTGATATGGCGCACCGTATCCCCGATTTCGTAATCGAGTTTCGTCGCCTTCTGCGCGCTGAAGGTTTTCGCCTGCTGCGGCTTCTCGCGGAATGCCTGCTTCATCGCCGCATAGACGCTGCCTCTCGTCGGAATGTCCATCTTCGGCTTCCGGTCTTCGATCTCCCCGCGCTCCCTGCTCCAGGGAAATCAGCTCCCGCGGAATCTCTTTGACAAAACGGGACATCTTGTTGTACTGCACTTCGCCGCGGATCATTCTCTGGCGCGCACACGTCAATGTCAGATGCTGCATCGCACGCGTGATGCCCACGTAGCAGAGACGGCGCTCCTCCTCCAGCTCCGACGGATCATCCCCGGTGATCGTCATGTAGCTGGGGAATATGCCATCCTCCATGCCAGCCAGATAAACGATCGGAAACTCCAGCCCCTTTGCGGAATGCAGCGTCATCAACAGCACGTAATCGCTCTCCTCATCCACCGAGTCGATATCAGACACCAGCGCAACCTCCTGCAGAAAAACCACCGAGAGATGGCTGTTCGGCGCTCTCCTCATAATCCGCAATCTTTGAAATCAGCTCGTCGATGTTCTCGATGCGGGCTGCCGCTTCTTCGGTTCCCTCCGCCTGCAGATCTGCTACATAGCCGGTCTCCTCGATGATTTCATTCAGCAGCTCTTTGACCGACAGATAATCTGCTTTCGCGCGGAGTACCTGTAAAAAGGACGTGAAGGATTTAATCTTATTTAAAGACCGCATCAGCCCCGGCACATACTCGGCCTCGAGAAGCGCATCGTAGAAACGGATGCCCTGCTCTGCCTCCCAGTCCTGCACTTTGTTGATCGTCGCCGCTCCGATACCGCGCCGCGGAACGTTGATGATACGCAGTACCGCAAGGTCATCCTCCGGGTTCTCGATCACACGCAGATACGCCAGCAGATCCTTGATCTCGCGTCTCGCATAGAAGTTGACACCGCCCACGATTTTGTATGGAACATTTGCAAGCAGCAGTTTCTCCTCAAAAAAAGACGAGACTGTGCGTTGGTACGGTAGAGAATTGCATAATCACGGTACTTCTTTCCCTCCGTGCGGACGCCGCGCGTGATTTCTCCTGCCACATACTCCGCCTCCTCAAAACCGCTCTGGAACTGCCGCAGATCGATCAGGTCACCCTCCGGGTTCTCTGTCCACAGGCGTTTTGCTTTTCGTCCCTGGTTATTCGCAATCACTTCATTTGCCGCATTCAGAATATTCTGCGTGGAACGGTAATTCTGCTCCAGTTTAATGACCTTCGCATCCGGGAATACATTCTCAAAACTCAGAATATTTTCAATATTCGCCCCGCGGAATTTGTAGATCGACTGGTCATCATCGCCGACAACGCAGAGATTGCGGTATTTTGCCGCCAGAAGGCTAACAAAGCGGAACTGAACCGTGTTGGTATCCTGATACTCATCCACCATGATATAGCGGAACTGCTCCTGATAATAGTCGAGCACTTCCGGGAACTGCTGGAATAATTTTACGGTTTGTACCAGCAGATCATCGAAGTCCATCGCATTGTTTTTCTTTAACTCTGCCTGATACTCCGCATAAACTGCCGCATGCTTCTGCAGCTTCCAGTCGATTCCCGCGTCAATCCGGTACTGGTCCGGCTCGATCATCTCATCCTTTGCGGACGAAATTGCCGCCATGATCGCACGGTCGCGGTACAGTTTCGGATCCATCTGGAGCCGTTTCATGATGTCCTTGATCAGCGATTTCTGGTCATCGGTATCGTAAATTGCAAAATTGTTGGCGTATCCCAGACGTTCAGCATGGCGGCGCAGAATCCGCACGCAGCTGGAATGGAAGGTGCTGACCCAGATCCGCTCCGATCCGTATCCCACGATTTTATCGACACGCTCACGCATTTCTCCGGCGGCCTTGTTCGTAAAGGTGATCGCCAGAATATTCCACGGCTTTACGCCTTTGTCCCGGATCAGGGGAGGCGATGCGGTGCGTCAGTACCCTCGTCTTTCCCGAACCGGCACCTGCAAGGATCAGAAGCGGCCCTTCGGTGTACTCCACAGCTTCCATCTGCATCGGGTTTAACTTGTTTCTGTCTGATTCATGTTCTTTCTCCTTCATCTGTCTTCGAATCTTTTCACATGCATCTCAGTATATAACAAATCCGCCCCGGTTACAAGTAAGAACGAACATACGTTGCGTTTTTATCATGGAAACTTTTTTCGCAAAGTCCTTGCTATCTGGTATTAAAAACTATATAATGGGAACAGTGAGGTGATAACAAATGACGATAGACTCAGATAAAATTCTTCATGATTTACTGAATTCACTGGATTCTCTCGAAGGCATCCGCCCGGAGGAAATCCCGAACATTGCTTTATATATGGACCAGGTCACGACCTTTATGGACGCACAGCTCGCTTCTTCGCGCCGCTTCGAGTCCGATAAGGTTCTGACAAAAACAATGATCAACAACTATGCAAAAAACAAGCTGCTCCCGCCGCCGGTCAAAAAAAGAAATATTCGCCGGAGCACATGATGCTTCTGGTTTTTATTTACTACTTTAAAACAACATCCTCTCGATCACGGATATCCAGACACTGCTCGCCCCGATCACCGATCGGTATTTCGGCACGGAGAGCGGCTTTTCCATCAAAGATATCTACGACGAAATTTTCCAGATGGAAAAAAGAAGAAATTGCATCCGTAAAAAGAAGATCTTCTGAAAAAGCGGATGTATCCAAGTCCATGTTCGGCAGCTCACCGGAGGAGGACCGGGAATTTCTCCAGCTCTTTTCGTTTATCTGTCTGCTGAGTTTCGATGTTCTATCTGAAAAAACAGATGCTCGAGCACATGGTGGATGAACTGGCAGCCCTCGCGGCGCCTTCTGATCCGAAAAAGAAAAATTAAGAACAAACGTGTAATTAAAAAAAAGACGGCTGCGTTGGAATCGCACCGTCGTTTTTTGATTTTACACATTTTCTTTCTTTTCCATCCGTTCAAACACCATCTCATATCCGTCGTTTCCATAGCTTAAGGAACGGTTCACGCGGCTGATCGTCGCCGTGGATGCTCCCGTCTTTTCGGAGATTTCCAGATACGTTCTCTTCTCCCGCAGCATTTTCGCCACTTCAAACCGCTGCGACAGCGAAAGCAGTTCATTGATGGTACATACATCCTCAAAAAAAAGTATAGCATTCTTCCTTATTCTTCAGACACAGAATTGCCTCAAAAAGCTGGTCTACTGCTTCTGTATGAAGTTTCTTGTTCATTTCAAACCCTCCTGTACGAAAATTAAGTCCCCATCTCATTCTTATAACTCGGAATACTACCATTTTAGCACAGTAAAGTGTGAAATACAAGTCCTTTTATCCCTGCATCAGCAAAGCCTGTACCATCGACTCCCGCTGTCTGCGGTAATCGCTCGGCGAACATGCCTTTACCGTCTTGAAGGTACGGTTGAATGCACTTAAAGAAGAGAATCCGGAATTCATCGCCACATCCGTGATACTCATCTTTTTGTCGTACAGAAGCTCCTCTGCGCGTTTGACGCGTTTAGAATTGAGGTACTCATAGAATGTCATGTTCATGTACTGCTTGAAAATTCTGGTAAAAGTGGAACTTGGAAAATCCGCTGACCGCAGCTACTTCCTCGAGAGAAAGATTCTCCATGTAATGGACATTGATATAACGGCAGGCGCTTAAAACAGCCTCGATATATTCCTGCTGCTTCATTGCCCCCGAACGTATTCTGCGCGTTGGCATCCGAAAAGCCCTTGCGGCCAAACTCTGAAAAAAGCTCTTTGAGGCCGGTGCAGATTCTGTGCGTCATCACTGCGCCCTCATTATCGTATTCCCGCACCAGTTCCAGAATCTGGCTGCGCAGAAACAGATAGAAGGGATCTTCCTCATCCTCTTTTTTTGAAGTAGATGGCCGGAAGCCGCAGGAAAATCGTTTCCATTTCTTCCTGATTCTCCACACAGCCCGGTTCCACCAGCATGACAATCCGTTCTCCCTGGGATACGAATCTCATTCCGTGTACAACGCCGGAATTGATCATGATGATGTCGCCCTCTTTTGAGATTATAGCTGTCTTTTTCCGACAACAACCTCATATTCGCCTCTGGTCGGCATGATAATTTCAATTGCGGTATGCCAGTGCTCCGGATAGCCTTCTGTCACGGTGTTGTGAAAGATTTCAAACGCCGGCGGGTTTGCTGCATTCCGGTCAAATGTTTTCCCATGTTCCACTTTTTCTTCATCTTATTTCTTACCTTTTTTATTACAGCAGCTCTGTAAACAGATCTTTTACGGTCGGATAAATCTTTTGCAAATTTCTGATACTGGCGCTCATATTTCTCAACCAGTTCCGGTTCCGGCTCGATGGTCTCTGTCACACGAACAATTTTTTCTGCCGCCTCTTCTACGGATGAAAAGACACCGCAGGCAACGGCTGCCAGCATGGCTCCGCCAAGTGCCGGGCCTTCCTCGGACTCAATACGGTCCACTTTGATGTTCAGCACGTTTGCGATCATGCGTCTCCACAGAGGGCTCTTTGCACCGCCTCCGCAGATTTTTCGTTCTCTCGATCTGGATGCCGAGGGATTTTGCTACCTCAAAGGAATCGCGGATCGCAAAGGCAACGCCCCTCGAGAACAGCCTGGGTCATATCCTCTCTTGTGGTATCCATGGTCAGGCCGATGAAGGTTCCTCTTGCGTCCGGATTGTTGTGCGGTGACCGCTCTCCCATCAGGTACGGAAGGAAGAAGACATTATTCTCGCCAAGTTTTGTGATGTTCTCCTGCTCTTTTGTATATTCTTTTTTGTGCGGATGATTTCATCCATCCACCATTTGTTGCAGGAAGCTGCACTCAGCATGCATCCCATCAGGTGATAGTGGCCGTCTGCGTGTGCGAATGCGTGCAGGGCATTGTGGCTGTCTACGCCGAATTTGCTGCTGGAAATGAATACGGTTCCGCTTGTGCCAAGGGAAACGTTGCACATGCCGTCGCCTACGGTTCCGGTTCCGACTGCGGCTGCTGCGTTGTCTCCGGCTCCTGCTACAACTTTACAGGTCTCCGGCAGTCCAAGTTCTGCTGCTACTTCCGGTTTTTAAGGTTCCGACAGCGTCAAAGCTCTCATGGAGCTCCGGCAGCATCTCCAGGGAAATACCGCAGATTTCTGCCATCTCTTTGGACCAGCATTTGTTCTTCACATCCATCGAAGCATGCCCGATGCATCGGAGTAGTCGCTTACGAATGCGCCGGAGAGACGGTATGCCAGGTAATCTTTTGGAAGCATGATTTTGCAGATTTTTTGCGAAGTTATCCGGCTCATTTTCTTTCACCCAGAGAATCTTCGGTGCAGTAAATCCGGCAAATGCAATGTTTGCGGTGTACTCGGAAAGTTTGTCTTTTGCCGATTACGGTGTTCAGATAATCGGTCTGTTTTGCGGTACGGCCGTCGTTCCAGAGGATCGCCGGGCGGATGACGTTATCGTTCTCATCCAGGATGACAAGGCCATGCATCTGGCCGCCGAAGCTGATGCCGGCTACCTGGGATTTGTCTACGTCTTTTTTACCAGCTCGCGGATTCCCTCTTTGCTCTGCTCCCACCAGTCTTCCGGTTTCTGCTCAGACCA
>VOFJ01001936.1_pt1 | contig 19542 bp, 30 predicted proteins | sample 5384081 | NCBI WGS metagenome assembly VOFJ01 (sample SAMN12384729, study PRJNA508395) | human gut metagenome | isolation source: healthy gut I | host: Homo sapiens
ATCAAAATGCTTCGTTCGGTTACGTATTTGCTTTGTCTGGCGGCGACAATAACTCCGCGAGTACGCATCGGAGATGATGTCCACGATACGGCGATTGGTTTCTTCCGGCAGACACTCGTCCTTGCAGCGGTTGCCCGCTTCCATATGAAAGATGGGGATGTGCAACCGCTTTGCACCGATAACGCTCAGGCAGCTGTTGGTATCGCCCAGAACCAGCACAGCATCTGGCTGGATGGCAACCATCAGCTTATAGCTCTCAGAAATAATGTTGCCCATTGTCTCGCCCAAATCCGCACCCACGGCGTTCATGTATACTTCCGGGTCAGCCAGCTGCAAATCATGAAAGAACACGCCGTTCAGGTTGTAGTCGTAGTTCTGACCGGTATGCGCCAGTATCACATCGAAATACTTGCGAGTTTTGTTGATGACAGCCGCCAAACGGATGATTTCCGGACGGGTGCCCACTATAATCAGCAGCTTCAGCTTGCCGTTATTCTTAAACGATACATTGCTATAATCAGCCATTGTTTTTCTCCTTTACACCTGCTCAAAGAAGGTATCCGGGTGATTGGGGTTAAAAATCTCGTTGCAGGTCATTACCGTCACCAGATTCTCCGTCTCGGACAGGTTGATGATATTGTGAGTCCAGCCGGGAATCATGTGGACAGCCTCGATCTTATCGCCAGAAAACCTCAAACTCCACCGTTTCTCCAGTGTTGATGTTCCGTTCCCGAATCAGTCCGCGACCTGCCACCACAATGAACAGTTCCCACTTGGAGTTGTGCCAGTGCTGCCCTTTCGTGATGCCCGGGCGGCTGATGTTGATGGACACCTGACCGCAATCGGCGGTATGCACCAGTTCCGTGAAAGAGCCACGGTTGTCCACGTTCATTTTGAGAGCGTACTTAAATTTGTCGGTGGGCAGATAGGTCAGATACAGGGAGTACAGCTTCTTTGCGAAGGAGCCGTCTGGCATCTTGGGCATCATGAGCGTAGTCGGCTGTGCCTTGAACTCCTGCAACAGATCAACGATTTCGCCCAATGTGACCTTTGTGTGTCACAGGAACGCAGCAGTAGAGACCGTCTGCTTTCAGAACAGTCTCTACCCCGTCAAATTCACAGTGCTGCTCCTTGCCTTCCAGCAGGTCAAACATTCCTTCTACCAGATCATCGATGTACAGCAGTTCTAACTCGGTACTGCGGTCGTTGACGGTGAAAGGCTCGTCATTGGCAACTGCCCAGCAGAAGGTGCTGACAGCACTGTTGTATTTGGGGCGGCTGTGTCCCATCAGGTTGACGAAGCGATAGACCGCCACCTTTGCCCCGGTCTCCCGAGCATACTGGAAGAACAGCTCCTCGCCGGCCTTTTTGCTGCGGCCGTACTCGCTGTTGCCAAACCGCCCAGCCAGCGTAGCCTGAATGGAGGAGGACAACATGATGGTTGCCTTATTGTTGTGCTTTTTCAGGCAGTTCAGCAAGTCGGATGCAAAGCCGAAGTTGCCCCTTCATGAAGTCTTCCGGATTCTCCGGGCGATTCACGCCAGCCAGATTGAACACGAAGTCTGCCTTGCGGCAGTACTCGTCCAGTTCCTCCGAGGTAGAATCTAGATCATACTCGTAGATTTCTTTAATATCCAGTGCCGGACGGGTCTTGTTTTTCCCATCGCGGATGTTTTTCAGGTTGTTACAAAGGGCGGTTCCCACCATACCCTTGGCACCTGTGACTAGAATGTTCATCCTTTCACCTCTTAATGTACTGCTGTGCAGTCCGAAACAACTGCACCATCCAGCACTGTTGCATTATTGCAAATGGTGCAGTTGCTGCCGATGCGGGCAAATTTCCCCACAGTTGCACCTGTGCGAATCACGCTACTGGTGTAGATCAAGGCGTAGTCCCCTACCGTTGCATCACAGTGGACTTCCGTTCCTGCATTCAGCAAAACACCGCTTCCGACAGAGGCTCCATTCTGGATACAAGCGTTTTGCAGCACCACACAGCCACCGCAGCCGACTTCAGCAAACGGACTGACGTAGGCACTGGGAGCAATGATGTTTGGGGAACGCATAGCCAAGTGATTTTGCTTTCTCATACACCTGTGCCCGGAACTGATTGTTGCCGATGCCTACCACCAGCAAGCTGTACTCTTTCCGCAGCTCCGGTAAATCGGCAAGGCCGCCAACCACCGGAATGCCACAGATCTCAGCACCCACAGACTGTCCATCATCCACAAAAGCGCAATCGTATTGGAGCATCGCCTGCTCCGCCACCATGCGCCCGAAGCCACCGGCACCACCCAGCAGCAGCTTTTCCTTAGACATTCGGGATACCCTTCAGTGCGTTCTGGACATATTCGGTGGTCAGGATCTTCTTCACCGTGCCCTCCACGTCCAGGCGGTTGGTATTGTGGCTGGTGTAGGATTCATCTGCCATGGTATGTACCTCACCCTTAACCACAAACTTGTCGTAGTTCAGGTCACGGTTATCCGCAGCCACGCGGAAGTAATGACCCATATCCTCGCTACGCAGGCGCTCCTCACGGGTCATCAAGGTCTCGAACAGCTTCTCTCCATGACGAGTGCCGATGATGTTCGTGCCGGTGTCGCCGAACAGCTTCTGGACAGCCTTAGCCAGATCACCGATGGTAGAAGCATCAGACTTCTGGATAAACAGGTCGCCGGGGTTGGCGTGCTGGAAGGCGAACATAACCAGATCTACTGCCTCATCCAGATTCATCAAGAAGCGAGTCATGTTGGGGTCGGTGATTGTGATGGGGTTACCGGCCTTGATCTGGTCAATGAACAGAGGGATAACGGAACCACGGCTGCACATAACGTTGCCGTAACGAGTGCAGCAGATGGTAGTGCCACCACGCTCAGCAGCTACACGGGCATTGGCGTAGATGACGTGCTCCATCATGGCCTTGGAGATACCCATAGCGTTGATGGGATAAGCAGCCTTGTCGGTGGACAGGCAGACAACACGCTTGACGCCAGCGTCAATAGCGGCGGCGTGCAACACATTATCAGTACCGATGATGTTGGTCTGAACGGCCTGCATGGGGAAGAACTCGCAGGAAGGAACCTGCTTCAGAGCAGCAGCGTGGAAAATATAGTCAACACCAGGCATGGCATCTTTGATGGACTGGGGGTTGCGGACATCGCCGATATAGAACTTGACCTTCTTAGCGGCCTCCGGATGTTTAGCCTGAAGCTCATGGCGCATATCGTCCTGCTTCTTCTCGTCACGGGAGAAGATACGAATCTCTTTCAGGTCAGAATCCAGGAAGTGCTTCAAAACTGTAGAACCAAAAGAACCGGTACCACCAGTAATCATAAGAGTTGCGTTATCAAAAGTTTTGTTATTCATAATCTTTACACCTCATAAACAAATTTCAAAGAGTTCTTATTTAGCGTATAAACGCTTAATACGCTTTTTCCCTTCAATCAGTATGATCGCTAATAATACGCCTAAGCCTGTGAAGCAGATGCTATATTTTATTCGATACTGATCATTAGGAAATCTAACATTCAATTGACCTAGCAAATCGTTAACATATATATTTGTTAGATAAAGCTCTAGTGTCCCCCTCCCTATTTTCCTTAAAAATGTCAAACTTTTTTTTCTTTAACCCCCTGTGGCATCCTCTGAAATCCGAATGGCAAAATAAAAACGCCTGACATTCCCAAAAAAACACACTTGCTATTAAAGATATTGACGGGCTATATCTTATGGTTGGAATCATTTTTTGACAAAGGCCAAATCAAAACCATAACCACTACCAATAAATAGGAGTATTCATTTTTATCAAGAGATTCTTCAGCAATCCAGCTTCCAACAATAAAGCAAAAGGTTCCCATAAGAGGGCCACCAAAATGTCCAACATAGGAATAGTTCACATTGTACTTCCAAGGTTCATTTATATAGCCCATTATAACAGTCGAACAGAGAATAATCAATAATGCTACTACTATAGTTTTTTACCTTTTGTGGATTTTTGGATATTGTAAAGCACTGGATAAACCACATATAACACTGCCACAACCGCAATATACCACGCTCCTTCATTTTTCATCCAAAAAAGAAATGAAAAACTCTGCCTCAATAAATTTACGGAAACTAAATTCAAGGATAAAATACTTAATCGCATATGCTATGGAACTAATCACCAAATATGGCAACAGCACTTTTTTAATACGATTATTATAAAATTTATGTATGTCATTAGATTTATTCAACGAATAAAAACATCCAAATCCAGAAAGGAAGAAAAACATATACATTAGCGTGCAAATTAATGTAGCCATTTTAGGCACCAATAAAATAGCACCTGTGTTCGCCATAATTGCAGTGCCCGCATGACCAATAAGTACGCTAATTGCCGCTACTCCCATCAATTCTGTTTTATATGTGCTTATCAACTTATAGCTTGGCTTCTTCTTTGCTCTGACTATCAAATCCTTCTCCTTCCAGAAAGCACTTAGCAACATTATAATACTGTCCTTCCGAAAACACTTGTTTTGCTGTATTTAATGCGTTCAACTTCATTTGAAGAATCTTCGAAGAATCCATATTGACAATCTGCATCAACTTATCTAACACTTCATGTACGCTATTATCTTTTTATAAGGACCCCATCAACGCCATCAGTTACAAAAGCATCTGTTCCACCAACAGCTGTACAAATGCTTGGAACTGCCAAGCTCATTGCTTCAACAAATTTTGTGGATACTCCAGCTTTCGCATACCTTTTATTTTCACGCATCAAAACAGAAAAATCTGCTTTTCTTACAATCGATAACGTATTCTCATGAGATAAACGGCCATAGCAATTTATTCCATATTGTGTTGGGCTGGAACATTCCAACATACTCTCAATCGCATCAAGACTTGGTCCTACAACGTCAAAAAATAATCTTAATCTCGTTATTGTTTATCTTTCGGATCGCCTTTAACATTGGTTCCAGATAGTCTTTAAAATCGGTCGTTCCAGCAAACACGAGCTTAACCTGGCGCAATTTCACAGCATCCCTATCACGAAAGACCTGATCTTTGTCCGCAAAATCGTAAACCAATGGTGGCAGCCTTATTACATTACATCCCTGATTTCTATAGTGTTCGTATAAGAACTCGCTAATGGCTATAATATTCCCACATCTTTTATCGATATAACGTTTTTGAATATCTTTTTGCCATACGATTCCTCTTGTTGCGATTTTCTTTTCTGTTCTCAACCTCCATCCATTCGGTTACTTCTATAATTAGCCTGATATTGTGCTTTTCACAATAAGCTCTAATACGTTCTTCTACAACAATTGAATTCAACTCATACAGAATTATAATATCTGGTGAAATGAATTTCAATGCTCTAATAATCTCATTATACGTATGAATGCCCAAGAATTGGTCTGCTATCCAACCTGCGCCTCTAACCTTACCTTTTCCATGAAACGGTTTCATATAGACGTATTTGAGAAAATCAGTATCTTCTACTTTGTCGCGCACTCATTCTTTGGGCACTCACTAAGGCCATAAACTTCATAACCAATATTGTTGAAAAATCTAGCTCGGTTTCGAACATGTGTGCATGACGCACTTCCCTCAATCGCTATCTGACCAACATACAATATTTTCTTCACACCATTTTCCCTTCTTTCTAATCAACTTTTATCTCTCATATGGATACAAATTTCTTTATTTACCGCAATCGGGACAGCAATAGCAGAAACCATAAAAGATAATACTGTGCCCAGCAGCACACCTACAACGCCCATATTCATTTTCAACAGAAAAAAAAAAAGCGAGAGCGGAATATTTACAATTCCTTGAACGATTCCTACTGGAACAATAACCCGCATTAAAGATAATCCATTAGCAACCTGTGAATATACTGCATTCCACATATATATAATAGCATACACAGCCATCAGCGGAATCAATCCTGGTGCATAGTCAAGCTCTTTTTGAAGCCACACTCTAGCAAGAGGTTTAAATATAACCATAAGCACTAATACACCCACAATACCCAACCCTAACAAACATTGCATCTCATGAATTCCTTTTTTTTTATCAATCGATAATCATTATGAGACTTTGCAACGGATGTTCTCGACCAATATGGCGTGACTAGCATCGCAAAGACAGCCGTCCCTGCCGTGTACAGTTTATTTACCAGACTATAGGATGTCACTTCTGCCGGCCCAATGAAATGAGAAATAATTAGATTATCCGTCGTGAACAAAATAAGTGCCGATATTTGAGAAATGAAAAACAGCATTCAAGATTTGTTGTGGATTTTGTTTCTTCTTTCGAGACAAATTTAAGGCTTGGCACAAAAACTTCGCTCTTACGTGTTAAAATCAGTGTGAATAATATTTCAACAATAAAATCAGATAGGCCGTAGAATATCGCAACCTTGAGCAGACTTGCTTTTGCTTGTTACTGATAAATATAGCACTCCCATCAACATAAGCGATTGCTGTAAAACACCCATAAGTCCTACACAGCGCTATTTTTTTTTTTGCAGAGCATAATAAATGCTCTTACAGAGTGACAGCAAAAAATTGATGCACATAAAAATCACACTAATGCACATCACACATGTTAAGTTGTCACTTACATTGTCTTTTTGAAACGCCGAAAATACTATTCCAATTAACAAAGATTGCCGCCACACTAAATCCACACATTGCGCAGAGGACGATTAATCCAAAAGCAAAATATGCGCTGGAGACATATTTTCTACACTTAATTTCGTTTCCTTCCCGATCTAGATTTTCGGCCAACTTATTTCTCAATCCATGACCGATTCCAATATCGAAATATGTAATCCAGGACAAAACATTTAATATTGTTGTCCATACACCATATTTTACTTCGCCTAAGTAGGCCAGAACTACCGGAACGTATAAATAGCTAATAACCATCGACAACGCTCTGTAAACTGTGCTAAGTATCATGTTTTTCGCACGTTTTTTTCGCTTATGTCCAACATCCTAATTTTTTTTCCTCAGTCTTTTTTTTTTTTTTTTCCTCAGTCTTGATTGTTTTAACAAATGCTTCCATTCATACAAATCTTATGATATATCTCGATTAATGTTTCTGCATTTTTCTTGCGGTCATGTGTAATAACAGCATGCTTCCTCCCACATTCAGCTCTTCTTTTTTGTATCCTCTATTTCTAGGAAAGTCTTTCTTATATAAAAAGCCATTTTATAGGAATCATCAAACGGATATAGGAATCCTTCATCGTTGTGTGTCAGCATGTCTGCAATTCCTCCAACATCTGATGCCACACAAGGCACCCCCAGTAGCATTGCTTCTCCCAGTGAGTTGGGTGAATTTTCAATAGAAGATGGACATACAAAAACATTGCTTTCTAAAAGAAGTCGCTTCATCTTTTCTGCTGATAAAAAGCCTTCAAATTCAAATTGGTCTTGAAGATTATATTTCTTTAATAGTTGCCTAATATATATACCATAGCTATTTCCTTTTATCCAGTTTCCTCCAAATATATTTGCCCCTCCCACTTTTAACTTTGATATCGGGGGAACTCGTTGCACAGCAATGCAACTGCTTCAATCACCTTATGTAATCCCTTTATGGGATACCCTGCCTGACTGATTGCTATCTGATACTTATTGCATTTTTCATATTCCCACTGAGAGCCATCATAAAATACAGATCTCAAGTTCTCATTGCAAAAATAATATCTTGACTCCGGTGCAATAAAATGTGCACATGCTTTATCCCATGTTGTGCGCCCTATTATATTAGAAGAAGCTACCAAGGCATCTTGTTCATATTTACCTCTATGTAAGTAATTCTTCTTATTATCGATTAAGGAGCACTTCCCTTTTATTTCGCTTAATGTCTTCCGTCGCATAATGTAATCTGGTAGCCCCGCAGAATAATGATCGTAGCATACGGACACCAGTCCTTGAATTGAAGTAACTATCCTATCTTTTGTATCCTTCCTCCGATGCAATCTTTATAAAATAGCTAGTATACAAAAATTCAGTACCGAAAAAAAATGTATAACATCAGGTTTTTCATCTGTCAGTATTTTTCTATATATTTTACCACACTCACATTGTTCTTGCATTGCCACAGTCGCCTGATAATAGCTTATGGGTATTGCATAGTATTTAAAATTATCCTTTTTTGCCGTGTCCCAGCTTTTGACTCTTATACTCGGGATAGCAGTAGCATAATTCGATATCTTTATCAGCCAGTAAAGACTCCGAAAGTCCCTCCAGCCATCCGCCAACACATGTACTTTGTTGCGTATTCTTCATTAGCTCTATTCTCTTTGTCGGAACATTACACATCCATAGCAATTTCATATTCTCGCATGCTCCTTTCTATCATTACTAATTGTGAAGTATGTTGTATCGAAACAATGCAAACTATATAATCCAACAGGTATCATAATTAACACCGGATAAAAAGATCCGATTGAGCCAAAACAGTATTGATATACATAACAATGTACAAAACCGCCACATATCTTTTTCGGCAAAAATTTCAGCACCGGGTAAAAGATCCACCAAGCGACAACGATAAGCGGCAAAAATCCCCATGCAGCACCAAACTGCATAATGGCCGCCCCTGCCATTCCTGTATTTTCTACATCCATAAGTGCGCCAAGGTTTGAATATCCTACGCCAAACGGGTGTCTCACCATACTTTGGAGTGCCAGAAAAATCAAATCGGCACGCGCCATACCGGATGCATCAAGAGAAACCTTGTTTTTTTGCTTGAAAAGAGTTTCGAGATAATTGAAACCTGAATAAAACTCTCGCTACCACGCACCATATAATCTATCATCAAGAAGAGTAGTATAGAAAACAGCGCAATAAGAATTTTCTGTTTCCAGTTTTGTTCTGTGGTATCTCTCTTTTCAAATAGCAAGTAGAACAATATAATAAAACAAATTGATATATATCCAGTTGTAGATTGAGTTGAAAGTAACGCAAACGCTAAAACTACTAATGCACGTCCAACTTCTTTATCACTAAATGGTTACACTAATTTATCCCGTAAAAACAGAAGCACAAAAATCGCAGTATTCAATATCATCTGATAAATTCCTGGTTCTGTAAATATCGACACATTTCTCATATCAACAGTTCTATGTGAATACAGAAACATTCCATGCAACTTAAATGAATACTCCTGATATCTGATTGAATCCGAATATACTCTATATGACATCATACTATTAATTTCTGGTGTTATTTGATCCCATATATTGATTTGCAAAATGCTCAAAAGCCATAACATCAAACTAATAGATGCCAAAAAACAACTGTCTTTACATATCTTTCCCAGAAATGTTGTTTATTAATCGAAACAGCCAGCCAAACAACAAGTATATCAACTAGAAATTGCGCAATTATGCGTATCCCTATTCCACCCACACTCAATCGTATTAGTAAGGCATACATGATTAAAAATGCAAAAAACAAGGTACAGTATGTTTTTATTTCTTTTTTTGCAGTAAACAAAAACACGCAAAGCAATCCTGCCATAATGACTGTTCTATATGGAGTCATATAAATCTCACTAAAATTTGACTGATTAGATATCAGCATGAAATATATCGCTAAATATCCTTGAATTTTCGATTTGCTTATCACAAACCTATTTGTGGAACATGAAGTCATTAGGTTTTTCTCCTCGTAGGTATCATTGATCAAACAATTTATAGTATTTCACTATTTCACTTTGATTTCCATAATTTCGAGCCATGAGATAATTTCGTATCCCGTTTAGCACAGACTCATCTTCTACCAAATGCTCAATCTCCCTAGCAATTGATTCTGCATCCATCTCGACTATCACGCCTTCCTTACCATTTTCAACTTGATCTTTAACCGTTGCGTAATCCGTGGCAAGAATCGGTTTCCCGAGAATTTTCGCTTCGTCAAGAACGACTGATTTTCCCTCCCAACGAGACGTTTGAACAATCAGGTCAGCTTTATTCATATACGGATATGGATTAGCCTTGAATCCTAAAAAGTCAAGTATTCCTCAACACTATTATCCTTTGCTTGTTTTTCTAGGCACTTTCTAAGTTCGCCGTCCCCAATGATCCACCAATGAACTGGCACCTTATGATCTTTTAAAATTTTTAGGGCATCAATAGCCATATCAAACCCTTTTTGCTTCTGTCAAACGTCCAACTGACACTATATTAAAATCATCTTTTGAAAAAACTTCATCAATATCTGCCTTTGCAGTATTACTTAAAACAATACTAGATGTCAAATTTGGCAAAAACACAAATTTGTTTTTCATATCAGGATAGTTATTTTGCAAAACTTGCACGCATTTATCCGAAATACTGACAACCCTATCTGCTTTACAAAAATACTCCTTATAAGCAGCTGCATCCTCATTCTTTTTATATTTTCAAAATTACTATGCACCCAAAGAATTTTCCGTTTTGCATTCACCTTATCAATGACATAGTAGGACGCATCACCTTCCAAATATCCTATTGCGACGTCATACTCGCCCATGTGCTTTGGTAATAGTGGCCTATAAAAATCAATCCACCTCTTTTTGTCTTGCGCAATCGCCATACAAAATTTTACAAATTCCCGTACTAAGTATTCGAAGTATTTCCGAGCGAATTCCCGATTTATGAGAAAATACGTTTTTATCACACTTATATGCGTAAAAAGTGACGGCTCTGTCTCTAAAATATGAACGCCCAATGGAATTTGCTGTAAAAGATCACCTTCAGGTTTAAACATTAACAAATTCACATCATACTTATTTAGATCAATCAAATTCAAAAGATTGACTAAGCTTTTTTCTGCACCACCGATTCTCATTGAAGGTATTACAAACAATATCTTTCTCATGCTACTTTCCTTTCAAGGGATAGATCTGTTATTCATAATCTCTTTCTTTAATTGTATGCCTCATCCCATCTATTTTCTACATACTTTCCAGGCCTATTGTAATTCAATACTTTTGCGTAGTTTCCAGCAGCTGTTGCATTATCTGGAATGTCATGGGTAACAACACTTCCTGCACCTATCGTAACATTGTCGCCAATTCTAACATGTTCAATCAAACAGCAATTAGGCCCTATGTACACATTATCTCCTATCTCCGCTGCATTACCATCAATTGCGCCAATTGTCACAAACTGAGACAGATTGCAATTATTTCCTATCACGGCAGTTGGATTTATAACCACTGGCCCACCATGACCTATATATAGTCCATAACCAATTTTTGTTTTTCGAAGTATCTGAATCTGCTGGTGATTTCTCAATTTCCATAGGATTATTCCAAACAGTTTTAACACTCCCCCAGCATTTACCAATCGGAATGCCACGGAGAAGCGAAAACCAGCTTCTTTAACATATGTTTTAATAAATGCCTTAGATGATGTTGTTCCGGCATAGCGAAACAAATCGCTTTTTATTAACTCAATTGCTCCCATACTTCTTTTTCCAACCCACTTTGCAATATTTATTCTATACTGTTTTCAATCAGCGCCTTATAAAATGTGCCTTCTGCTTCAATGTCCGGTGATAATTTATATGTCAGCTTATGAATACCTGTAAGCTTTTTAATCCAATTCCATTTCTCTTCTGAATAATCATCAGCTAAAACCTTAACAAGATACTCGCTATAATCACTGTTCATATATGGAATTGCTTTCTCAACTTCCGGATTGCTTTTTTTACCACCAAAGTGATAATCAAATTTGGCGGCAGATACTCAATTACATGTTCGTTTTTGAGCCAATATGCGAAAGCAACATTTCTTATTTCTCGAATTGTTTTGTTTCCTTTTTTTGCATGAAGAAACCATGCAGGATATAGCTCAGGGTTATCTATCAGCAGCAGTGAATTTCGTACTGCAAAAAAATCGCTATTTAAAATCATATCTGGAATAGGATCTGTAAGATATACCGTTGAATCAATCCATGTTCCACCATAATGTTCCAGTAATGCAAATCTCATCAGATCCGCATACCCCGCCATCGGAATCTCCGTCCAGCATCCTTTTTTCTTTTCAATGTAATCTGGCAATCGAATGTAATCTGCAAGATTTTGATCATTCAGTAAAATGATTTTTTGATTCGAATGTTTACATACAGATTCATAGCACTTCTGAATAATGATCGGTGCCTGTTCAATACCTTTGTTCCAATAAATCCAAATCGGATTCTCTACATCATTTTCGGGAAAGCTAAGCCCCTGAACATTTGTGTCCTTATACTTTAAATATAGTTTTATCTTTGAAGAAGCTCGTTCCTGCCACAATACCTTCCGCACCTCATAATCCTTGACAAGATGCAATTTGATAAACATAAATGCCCCTCGTTTGACGGCATTCACAATTCCATATCTTTGAATAAAGCCTTTCATGCCAATATTTTGATAGTAGTCATTCAGCATAATAATTTAATTGTCTCCCTTTATCTTGCAGAAACTACTGTTCGAAAGGCTCATAGATTCCGCACCAGATAATGGTAAACTGTTTCCTCCTTATCAATTGATGGTTCTAATTTATAGGTTAGTTTATGTATCCCAGTAAGCCGCTTAATCCAATTAAATTTTTCCTCTGTAAACCTATCTCCTAATACTCTAACCAGATATTCGCTGTAGTCACTATTCAAATAAGGCATCTTTTTTTTTCAACCTCTGGTGATGACCTCATTATTTGTGTGATTACAATATTTGAAAACAGATATTCTGGTACATGATTATTTCGTTTCCAGTAGGCAAACAGAACATTACGAATCTCACAAATCGTTCTATTATGTTGCTTGGCGTGGATGAACCAGACCGGATACAATACGGGATTATCAATTTCACCGAGTGAATTGTGAAACACAAAAAATCACTATTTAATATTTCCTGTGGGATTTCATCTGTTAGCAGTATTGTTGCATCCATCCATGTCCCACCATAATGCTCCAATAATGCTACACGCATCAAATCTGTATAAATCGCTAATGGAAGGACTCCGCTTTTTAATTTCTCATTCGAGATAATCCGGCATATTTATATAGTTCTGCACATTGTTTTCTGTAAGCAAAACAACTTGTCTGCCGGCATATTTTTTACAGATTGATAGCACGTCCTTACTATCTCAGGTGCCTGCTCCAACCCTGTATTCCAGAATAACCAAATAGGTTCATCTACTTGGGTTTCTGGGAACGTCAGCTTTTCAGGAGCAATATCTCTGAACTTCAGATATTTTTTACAAACCGCTGTGCCACCCCCGATTGCCAAAGCAGTTTTCTCAGCTCATAATCTTTGACAATATGAAGCTGGTTACGAAGAAATTTGTTCCACATTCTTTTCTCCTCGATAAATTTTCATCAGTTTTATATAGTAGCTCTCTGTCGTTTCATATTTCACCTGACTACAATTCTTTGTATATCTTTCCAATACGTCTTGTGTTTGAAGAACTTTCTTTATCGCCTTCATAAGTTCTTCCACATTACCCGCTTCAAACAACTCTCCGGTTTTACCCGGCTCAATTCAATTCGGGGATGCCTCCCATTTTAGATCCAACAACAGGTGTACCCAAAAGTACAGACTCCATAACGGAGTACGGGCAGTTCTCATACCACCTCAGACGGGCAGACACTGATTGCAGCCTCAGCAATAATACGATAAAGTTCTTCTCCTGTCTTAAATCCCAGATACTTCACATTTGGAATATCCTTCATTTTATCAGCCGACGGACCATAGCCAATAAACACAAATTCGGTATTGGGCATCTTCTTGGCTACTTCAAGCAGAGTATCCGTTCCTTTGTCTCGTGAAAGATGGCCAAACTCTAATACATAACCTTTTTTTTTTTGAATGTTATCCAAGTGCGGCATTTCCTTTTTGAAATTATGCAGCCCAATGGTTTTATCACGGAATCTTTTCTGCGTGTCAAGTTTTGATTTAAGAAAAAAGCTGCAGCAAATATAGGCATCTACATATGAGTATGCTTTGCTATATTTCCACATATATCCATCCAACGTTCCAAGGGAGACTTTTTTTGCTCTGGAATTTTTCAAACATTTAGTTTGAAGACAATGAATATAATGACCATCCAAGCATCGTTCACACGGCTTCATGTTCACATCGAACATTCCATGGCTGGGACAAACAAGCTGATAGTCATGTGTCGTGTAAACAATCTTACATTCTTTTTTTTTGTTTCTTTACGCCATTTGTTAATTTCAAAATAATAGAAGGGGTCAGATGATACTGTATATTATTGAGATGTACTACATCTGGCTGAAAATCATCTAAAACCGCACGAATTTTTTTACGCGCTTCTCTTGAGTAGATAATACGAAAAGGTGCATTTAAATTTGCCTTTATTCCTTGAGAGAAATCCATATTCGTCACATATGATCCCACTCGATTTCCTACTATATTTTTTTTTCATTCTCAAGCCCGAAGTACTGGACTTCGTGCCCATGTTCTTCTAACATTTTTCCCACATCGAATGTATACGTTTCCGCTCCACCTTTGGGAAAATATAAATTTATTTACAAGTAAAATCCGCATATTCTTACTTCCTTTTTTTTTATACTGTAATTATCTTTGATATCTATCCCTATTCAGTTGAAGCATTTCCACTGTGTTGTTCTTAAACTAGAGTGCTCTTTCCTAATGTAAGTAGAGATAAAAGACATTTTAAAGTTTTCATTTTTACTTTTCTATTTTTATACTTTTCCTTCCTACGATAAAAAGGAAACCACCTGTTTATAATGTATGTAGGAACTATCAGAATAACTGACAGAACAAGTGACAGTCCCAGGCAGAACACTGACGAAAGTGCCACATTATTTAAAACCGCCGAGTAGAAGCCTACCGCAAACTTTTTTGATAATGTCTGAATAACACTAAGAGCCTTTCCGTGCAAAGCAAAATAAATCAATGTATTCTGTCCCACATAATTAATATACCTGTTAGCTTTAATCTCCTTTGCAATTAAAATCAATGTAGCAATTCCAACAACGGCCGTAAGATAATGATAGAGAATATCCCCTACCATTGGCATCTTTACTTTGCCGAAGAACGGAACAAATACCAAAACCAGATATGCTAGCAAAGCTACTATTCTAAGTTTAAGAGTATTGTATTTATCAAACTCAGCTTCCATATTATGGCGGAACATATATCCCAGTACCATATAAAACATAGCTTGGAACATATACTCAATATGCCACGGCAGTGAGGTAGTATTCAAGGAAAGATATCAGCTGGTACCAGTCGTGTGTATAGAATACTAGAAAGTGAAAGAAGCCATGCTAACGCAATTGCTACCACACACTTATTGCAGTACCCCCCATTTATTTTTTTTGAGGTTTAGATTCATAAAACCGAATAAAAAAAATAGAATGGAATAAAAGCAACAAATAAGGCTGCAACAAACCAAATCTGATCGCCTTGACCTCCAATCTGAAGGAAATTCCACTTCAATTCTTCAAGCAGGCTATCATGTTCGTTGAATGTAATTATCTGTGAAAGAAACAATGTCAAAAACACTGAATACTAGCCACGGCACAAATAATTGTCGAATTTTTTTATATAGAAAGTCCTTAAAACTGCTTTTTTGGTTTATACACATACCCTGCAACAAAGAAAAAAACCAGATAAAAAAATGGTGTGTAAAACGCACTCCAGATATCCGTACGAGATTCCAGATGTGAAAGCATCACCATAATGATGCAAACATATTTAACGATATCCACCCATTCGATTCTTTTTGTTCGTTCCATTCACATACTCTCCCTCGTGTTCTATTTCACTACCTTTGTTCTAATGAAACAATTTCGATGTATTATTCATAATCCGAAAGACTTAATCCAGATGCAGCTAACAATGTAAAAGGTTTTTGATAAACTGTTATCAGTGTCCACCTCGCAACATTTGTTAGAATAGTGAAGGCATCAATTTCCTTCATCATTTTCTGTACAATTTCATCGTTTCCTTTACAACTTTATCCCAGTTGTATTTCTCGCAGATAAAGGTCAGCTGCCTGATTCTTCATTCTTATAACCATTTCTGGATGGTCACAGGCCTCTTGCAGTTTTTCTCGCAAGTCCTCTACATCCGACTTTTTTGAAAATCAATGCCTTATCTTCCACAACCTCTGCGCACTCTGGAATGTCGGATACCAAACAGCAGTTTCCATAGCTCATTGCCTCCAGCAGACTTAATGGCATTCCTTCCAGATCAGACGGCAGCGTGTAAATGTAAGCATTGCTGTATAGTTCATCCAGCATCGCTCCCTGTACAAACCCAGTAAAGAGAATCCGATTGTCACCCTTCGCCAGTTCTTTCAATTCCTCCATAAAGGAATCCGTATCGCTGGAGCCGCCTGCGATGACAAGCTTTTTATCCGTCTTAACATTCTTGAAGGCCTCAACTAGATATCGAATACCCTTTTCTGGCACCAGACGACCGAGGAACAATATGTAGGAATCCTTTTTCCAGTCCAAAATGATCCGTGATCAGCTTTGCTTCCCGGAACCTCTGGCCGATTGACGCCATTAGGGATAAAATGTGTCTCCCTTCCGTAGGTCTCCATGAAATATTTCTGAACGCCTTTGCTTAGAACAATGATTTCATCTGCATATTTCACGGCATTTTTTTCACCCTGCCGGATAAATTTTGATCCAACGCCAAATTTCCATTTTTCGCGGGCCCAGTCCAAACCGTGAATAGTGCTGATTACACGCTTGCCAAAAAGTTTTGGTATCCAACAGAAAAAGGCAGGGCCTTCTGCATGGATATGCACCACATCGTATCTTCCAAATGCACTACAAAGTGCTGCAAAAAAGGATGAGCTTACCGCCGCAAGTCCCTTCTTCTCAATAGTCGGAACAACCTTTTGACGGATACCATCATATTCAATTGTTTTGTCATACTCTGCACCGCTTACATGATGGCCTGCTCTATTGTAGCAAGTCACATCACAACCATTCTGTGCCATTCGGGTGCATAACTCCTTTACAACAATCTCTATCCCCGCCTTCACGCGAAAGACGTTTCTGTCCGAAAACCGCAAGTCTGATTTTTTCTTCCATTACTTCTCTCCAACCGTCATTCCATAGTTTCTATTCTTGTCCTAGGCTTATACACAATCCCAGCAGTTTTTTTTCCTTAAATTGTCATGCTCGTCTTTCACTATTCACCTTTCCTACTTCATAGCACAACAACAAGCCTGTATACAGATTGCAGCAACAATCTATACGCAGGCTTGTCCTCGTACCTCCTCATTCTGTTTTCTGCTCTATCAGCTTTCGCTGTGGTGGGTTAAGTATAGAGCGCAACCAGAAGCCATTAACTCCTGAAAACACGCTGGCCGTAACGCACCATGACAAGCAGAAACAAGTTGAGGTGAAAAGGTCAAGCCGCGCAAACCCGCATGAAATCAGGCTTTTTCTCTGGTTGTCCATATTATTTCACACTCCCCATGGACGGTAACAACAACTCTTTTTCCCAAACATCTTCGGCAGCCATGCAAAAGAACGCTGGTCCTTCGGCGTGGATGTGCACCACATCGTATTTTCCAAATGCACTATAAAGTGCCGCAAATGCGGAGGAGCTGACTGCAGCAAGTCCACGCCGTTCAATAGTCGGAACAGACTTCTGACGGATCCCCTCGTACTCCGTTTTACCAGCATCGTCATATTCTGCACCACTGACATGATGGCCTGCTCTGTTGTAGCAGGTCACGTCACAACCATTCTGTGCCATTCGGGTGCAGAGCTCTTTGACAACGATCTCTACTCCGCCCTCTCTTGATAATCGCTTCTGTCCGAACATCGCAATCGCAAGTTTCTTACCCATAAATCCTTCCCACAACCCCACTCTGTTTTTCTTTTTGACTTCATCTGTATTTTTTCAGCCAACACAAAGAGCGGATAGGCTCGCTCGCCTGTCCGCTGGCTGTCACCCCACCCTCATGGTCGAGATTTCTTTCTGTGCGGCATTTCTGCCACACAGAAAGATCAGTCGTTCATTCTTCGGGTAAGGAAATATGAACTTCGGGTTGCGGAGCCTTTCATTCTCTGCCGTACCCTTGTCCCTATTATGACAGCCGCGTATTGTTTCACAGGTTCCATACGGGTTCTGTATTCTCCGCAATCGGATCCATTTCACCCGCTTTGTCCTCTGGATTTCCAAATTTGATTTTTATGTTGTTTTTGTACCACAATAACCCCGGACGATCTTTCGCCCAGGGTATCTCATCCACGTGATTTAATTCTGCGCAGTTTCTCTGCTCGAAAGTACAGATGGTTTTCTGTTCTCCCACTCACCAAAAAGCATACTTATTTCCCCCAACCGCAACTCAGGAGATTTCGTTCTTTGAGTAACCTTTCGATACCAACTTTCCACCAATTTCAGCCTGTTGTTATCAGTATTATTTTAGCATGTTTTCTTCTTGCATACAATACTTCGTTGCACTATCGTTGCTCATTTTACGGATAAGATTTCAGTCTATTTTACGCATTTTTCTTGCTTAAAATACCCAATTCGTCAAGAAATTTCTTTTTTCAACTATTACCTGTTTTAATTCTTCGACAAAGCCTCTTTTTCTTTGACCAAAAATCAACGTTACCCCTCATTTTTTCATTCTTTATGTATTTGCCTCCTCACCGCCATTACTATTCGAATTTATCCATCCAGCCTGAAAATGCATATTTTCTCGCATAAACAAATCAACCATTGTCCAGACAAAAAGCAGTAATCCAGAATTCTGCACGCAAAAACACCCTTCCTCTCACGGAAACCCGCAAAAGGAAGGGTGTTGAACTCATTATCCTATTGTCGTACCAATCACAGCATGTTCGTACCAGCAAAGCCGGTATCAGCCGTTATTCAGCACGGCACCTCAAGCACTTTTAACGTAGAGCTGTGATTAGCAGTTCTCAGCGAAGTACTTGATGGTGCGAACCATCTGAGAGGTGTAGGAGTTCTCGTTGTCGTACCAAGACACGACCTGCACCTGATAGGTGTCGTCGTCGATCTTCGCGACCATGGTCTGGGTAGCGTCGAACAGGGAGCCGTAACGCATACCGATGACGTCGGAAGAAACGATCTGATCCTCGTTGTAGCCAAAGGACTCAGAGGTAGCAGCCTTCATGGCAGCGTTGATGGACTCCTTGGTGACGTCCTTGCCCTTGACGACAGCAACCAGAATGGTGGTAGAGCCGGTGGGAACAGGCACACGCTGAGCAGAGCCGATGAGCTTACCGTTGAGCTCGGGGAGAACCAGGCCGATAGCCTTGGCAGCACCGGTGGTGTTGGGGACGATGTTCTGTGCGCCAGCACGAGCACGGCGCAGATCGCCCTTGCGCTGAGGACCATCCAGGATCATCTGGTCGCCGGTGTAAGCATGAACAGTGGTCATGATACCGGAAACGATGGGATAGGTCTTGTTCAGGGTGTTAGCCATGGGAGCCAGGCAGTTGGTGGTGCAGGAAGCAGCAGAAATGACCTGATCCTCAGCGGTAGCCAAAAATTCTTCTGCTTTCATAATCATCTCTC
>VOFJ01001724.1_pt1 | contig 19505 bp, 21 predicted proteins | sample 5384081 | NCBI WGS metagenome assembly VOFJ01 (sample SAMN12384729, study PRJNA508395) | human gut metagenome | isolation source: healthy gut I | host: Homo sapiens
CACCGTTTACGATGGAAGAAAAGATGTATTTCGCGAAATGAGGATAACTACAAAACAGGGTCAGCAGCCTATTAAGCAGCTGACCCCAATTTTATTCACCAATCGTCATCCTCGTCGTCCCAATCGTCGTCATCCTCCGCTTCCCCAATCCCGCTGAACGCTGATGCCGGGGCTGTGCCCACGAATATCTCCTCGTTATCCGCGAACATCATCAGATAATCGCCATCTGCCATGGTGCCAATCATCCACCATGCGCAGCCTTTCGCCAAGGGAAGCGCTTTGCCGCTGAAGGACACCGCCTCCTGCGCCCTATCAACTTCCTCATGCGTGGGGAAGGTGCAGACCACGTTCTCCGTGTCCGCGCCGAACGCCAAATCCGCCGCGCGCACCCAGCAGCGCAGCTCGTCCACGTCACTGCCAAGCTGCACTTCGCGCCAGTCGCCGCTTTCGCTGATGACCACCATCGGCACGCGCGTGTAGCAGTACGCCAGCACGTCGCCATCCGGGGCGGCGTAGAGGGGTGTGCCGTCGTGCGCGGTGCAGGCGACACCTGTGTAGTCCATGTGGGCGAGAACTTCGTCAAGCGTTTGCGGGAAGGTGGCAAAATCCACCTCAGTCAGAGAATGGGGAAGGGTGAAGCGACCGTAATGCTCCGAATTGTTGTCCTGATACCATTCCTCAATCTCCCCTTCGATAATGCGATTCTGGAAAACGACGAGATATGTGTCATTGATGAAGAAGTGATTGATATGCCACCCGACCTCCGCGTCATAGCAGGGATAGACCCAATCGTCCGCGTTCACCCAAAGCTCCATGTGGTCATTGTAGGAGTGCGAAGTGTTGAAGGACAGGTGCGGCTGCGGCAGGGTGGCGGTGACGTTCGTGTACCCGCTGCCGTCCCATTGGGCAAGGCGCAGAATCGACTGCCCTGCGCTGTTTTCCGTGATGCAGAAGAGAAACCGCGAACAGGACATCAGCTGGGTGACGGTTTCATCCGCCGCGCGCAGGCTGGGGACAAGCAGATTCCGCGCCGCTTCGGTAAACGCCGCCCCAACGCCGTAATCGAAGATTTCCTTTGCGGTCATGGCGCGTAGAGTGTCCGCCGCGCCGGGGACGATTTCTACCGGAATCAGCGCGTGCGCAGACCACGGCACGTCGTCGCCCTCGCGAATTGGGTTGACGAGGGCGGTCAGCTCCAGCAGTTCAATCGCTTCATCGGTGATGCGATAGAGCGAAACCTCCGCGTACTGCGCTATTTCGCCCTCATAGCGCCCTGAACCGTAGCGCGTCGAGACGCGGACAGACCAATCCGGATAATTGCGCTGGATATCATCCAGAAAATACGATTCCGGCAGCAGCTTCGGCGGCAAAGATTCCGCAGACGCACCCGCGCAGAGCATCAGCAGGGCAAGAAAAACCGCAAGCACCTTTCGCATACGCATCCTCCATGTGAGCAAAAAGCCGCCCAGCCCTGCATTTTCCGCAAGGCTCGGCGGCCCAATTTCTGTTACCCGTTCCCTTCTTCGTCCGGCTCAACCAGCAGAATCGTCGCGTCGCGCGCGTCAAGGTTCACTGTGGAGACGATTTCGTTGCCTTTCACGAAGAACACCTGCCAAGTGCCGTTCTGCTCGCTGCTGCCCATGATGTAGCCGTAGCCGACCGCGTCGTAATCCGCGGCGGTCAGGCCGGTCACGTTCAGCGCAGCGGCAAGGGCTTCCTCCTGTGTCAAATCGCCCTCGACGGGTTCGCCGTAGCAGGGCGCCATGGCGTACAGGCGGTCAAACAGCATCTTGTCCTGAATGCTCCACAGCGCGTAGATGCCCTTTGCACTCTCCCAGCGGGCCTGCGCGGTAGCGAAGAAACCGGTGTCGGTCGTGTCCTCCTGCAGGACTTCCTGCGTTTCGGCGTCGATGACGCGGCTCCATGCGTTGGACATGGTCGTCTGGTCAAACTGGCAGATGACCCACGCTTCGCGTCCGTCGGACAGCACAACGCGCTCCCAGCGGGTCAAGGCGTTCTCTTTCGGCTCGATGAGGGCGGACAGCGCGGCGGTTGTCGCCTCATCTGTCAGGTCGTAGGACACGATGGCAATCGGCAGCAGCGGCGCTTCCTCCGCAAGGGCGAAACAGCCCAGCAGCATCGCCGAAATCAGCAGGGAAAGGGAACGCTTCATAAACTTCATCATGGGAAATCAACTCCTTTTGCGGGATATTTTAGGGTTTCCACTCATCCAACGAATGAAAAACGCGAAATGTTCCCATTCACGGAATATTTACGATTTAATCCAGCACGATGCTCTTCTTTTTGCCGTTTTTCTTGCGCGGATATTCCCGGATGCGGGTGACGAAATCCAGATTGACGATTTCCGTCTCGCCCGTTGTCTTCTCGATGACCAGTCCGCCATCTTCAACCTCTTTCAGCACGCCCTGTATGCTGCCGCTCTCCGAGGTAATGGTGTAGATGATGCAATCTTCGCCAATCAGCCGTTTTGCCAGTTCTTTCATTTCGTTGCTCTCCTTATTTTGCTTTTTTCGATTCAGAAACTGCCTGACCGCCGCCGCCCGCTTTCGCCGCGCGAACAGCGGAAAAATGACGAGAAACAGGATGATGAGAAGGGGAAGAAAAGTTTCCATTGTATGTCCTCCCGGCGTCCATCAGAAAATTTTATTGCCCGCCTTGGCATAACGCATGGCTTCCTTGCAGTAAACAGAGAGATTGACCATCCAGATGATGCACACCGCCAGCGAAGGCAGGAAGCCGATGCCGAACACAAGCGCGCAGATGGCAAGCACAATCGCTGCAATCGCGCAGACGCGATTGACGGCGGAATACGCTTTGAAGGCGCACTTGCCAATCATGATTTTCTCGGCTTCGTCGCAGTCGTCAACCCACTTTTTCTGGAACTGCATATCGTAGATGGACGCTTTCTTTTCGGGACTCATCTGCTTGGCGGCATCCACGCACTTTTGCTGAATCAGGATGGATTCCACCAGAATGGCAAGGAACGCCACAATGCCAATGAAGATGAGAACTGTGCTTTCCCAGCTGTCGAACGACGCAAAGCCGACGGAATACGTCGCCGCAATCAGGAAAAACGCAAGCACGAGGCTGGCGCTGGATAGCCAGAGGGCGGCGGACAGCTTGCCGTCAATGACGCTTGATGTGTCCTCATCTTCGCCATCCCATGATGCCAGCAGCGCCTTGGCGTGCCGGTACATCGGAATGCAGACCGCCGGCGTGACGACTGCCAACGCCACCATCAGCCATGGGGCGATGCGCGTGCCGAAGAATGCGCTTGCGTTCGCCAAAACGCCGGACAGCTGGTCAAGCCCGTATCGGGCGGCGCAGTAGCCCGCGATGCCGCCAATCACGGCACAGACGAGGGTAAAAAGTAGAAATTTCGGCAGCGCCTTACGATTCGCAGCCCTGATTTCGTCATTCTTCATGTTCCGTTTCCTCCTGCAAGTAGAAAATTTCCTCCACCGATGCGCCGCAGACTTTCGCAATCGTCAGGGCGAGGGTGACGGACGGCGAATAGTCCCCCCGCTCAATCAGACTGATTGTCTGCCGCGATACGCCGCACAAGCGCCCCATTTCCTGCTGATTGACATTCAGCATTGCCCGGTACACCTTCAAGCGATTTCTCAGTACCATGCAGCACCTCCGTCTGACAAAAGTGCTTATCATGATGACAAGCATCCTTGTCAAAATGAATTATACACTTGTCGTGCGTATTTGTCAAGAGGGCATGAAAAAAAGGGATCTTCACGGAATCTTGGGAAGAGCAACTTGGGGGGCGCTCCTGCGGGAGCGCAGAGTTACTGGCAGGGACGCTTCGCTGCCTGCACCTTTGTTGAGCGCGTTTAGCATACTGGTTGCCCGTGGAACTGTTGGGGCGTTGCCCCAAACCCCACAAGGGACGCTGTCCCTTGACTCTGCAAGGGGCAATTGCCCCTTGACCCCTTTTCGCGATTGAGTTGGTCGCGCTTTCATGCTCCTTCCGCGTGCAGCTTTTTGGTGCTTCGCCTAAGCCCTTGTTTGTTTCCCCCAACTTTCCGTGAAGAACCAAAAAAAGCGGGAGAAAAAGCGAATTGCTTTCTCTTCCGCTTGGGATGCCCTGTCTATCAGGTTTTCGTCCGAATCGCCTGCACGGTCATGAAGGAAAGAAACGTGCATTCAATCATCATCGTGCAGCCGCTCACGGGCTGGAACGGCAGCGCCACGCCGAGCGCGCGCATGAGCTGCAGCGCCAGCAGGACAATCAACGCAATCATCGGCACGACGAGCAGTGTCGCGAACGGCTCCTTGCGCCGTGACGCGCCAGAAAGCGGCAGCAGCAGCGCCAGCAGCGCGCCGAGAATCAGCCCCTGCAGCAAGTCCGACCACAGCCCAAACCCGCCCAGCAGCGGCAGGAAGAACACGCAAAGCCCGCACAGCACCAGCGGCACAACGATGACCAAGAGTTTCCGCAAAAACATCACAATTCCTCCAGCAGACGCTTTTCCTTGTCGGTCAGTTCGGCGGATGCCAGCAAATCCGGGCGGTGCCGCTTCGTCGCGCGGAGGGACTCAATGCGCCGCCATGCCTTGATTTTCGCGTGGTCGCCGGACAGCAGCACATCCGGCACTTCCATGCCGTTCAATTCGCGTGGGCGCGTGTACTGCGGATATTCCAGCAGCCCGTCGGAGAACGATTCCTCCTCCGGCGATTCGGCAGACCCCAGCACCCCCCGGAATGAACCGCGCCACGCAGTCTGTCAGCACCATCGCCGCCAGTTCGCCACCGGTGAGGATGTAGTCGCCGATGCTGATTTCCTCGTCAATGCAGGTGTCCAGCGCGCGCTGGTCAACGCCCTCGTAGTGGCCGCAGAGCAGCACGAGTTCCTTTTCCTGCGCCAGCTCGCGGGCGACGGCGGTTGACAGCGTCCGTCCACGCGGACCGAGATAAATGCGGCGGCCTTGGAAATCGTCGCCCGTCACGCTGCGCATGGCGTCCAGAATCGGCTGTGCCAGCATCACCATGCCCGCGCCGCCGCCGAAGGGGTAATCATCGGTGTTCTTGTGCTTGCGGTCGGAGAAGGGACGGATATCCACGCAGCGGATATCAAGGATGCCCTGCGCGCGCGCCCGCCCCAGAATGCTGGAATTCAGCACGCTCTCAAACATCTCCGGAAAGATGGTCAGAATGGTGATTTTCATCGCGGGCGCTTCACTCATTGTAGACGGCCACCTCGTCCAGTTTTTCGCGCACGACGCGGATGATGCGGTTCTGCACGTCCACCGCCGGGAAAACCGCTTTGAGCGCCGGTGCCATCCATTCGCCCTTGCCGGACTGGAAGACGTACACGTCTACCGCGCCGTGCTGGAGCACGTCCGTCAGCTTGCCGAGTGCCGTGCCGGTTTCATCCACCGCCGCGCAGCCGATCAGGTCGCTGATGTACACCTCGTCCTCAGCGAGGGAAAGGGCGTGGGCGCGGTCGATGTAGAGCTTCTGCCCGCGCAGCTTCTCCGCGTCGTCCATGGTTTTGCACTCGCCAAGGGTGACATACGCGAAGCCGTCGTGGACGCGGGAGCAGGAAGCCTTAATGGGCTGATAAGAAGCGCCGTCGTGGAGGTAGAGGGTTTTCCAGTCATGGAACGCCTCCAAATCGGCGGCGTAGGGCTTGATTTTGACTTCGCCGCGAACGCCCTGCGGCTTCAGGACTTCCCCAATCATCAGGTATTCGTTCATCTATAATAACCTTTCCACCAGAGGCGCTGCCTCTGGACTCCGCAAGGGGCTTTGCCCCTTGACCCTTTCGCGCGATTGAGTTGTGCGCGATTGCATACAGTTCTCGCGTGTTTATGCAGGGGGCACCGCAGCGGCGAAATCTAAAAGAGGCGTGGAAACATCACTGCTCCCACGCCTACGTTCAGTTCTGAGCTTCGTCGTCTTCCGGCTTGTGAATTTCGACAAAAACAGGCTTGCTGTTCTTGGCAGTCGCAGCGGAGACCACCGTGCGGATGGCCTTCGCGATGCGTCCCTGCTTGCCGATGACCTTGCCCATGTCATCTTCAGCCACGCTCAGCTCAAGAATGACGGCTTCCGGGCCTTCCGTTTCGCGGACGACGACCTGATCGGGATGATCGACCAGAGACTGCGCCACAAAGGTGAGCAATTCGCGCATAGGGCGTCCTTTCTGCCTGTCGGCTGTCAGATGCGGCAAAACCGCACCGATCCATCTTGCAGAGGGAGTCCCTTACTTCTCGATGACGCCGGTCTTCTTCAGCAGCACGCGCACGGTATCCGTGGGCTGAGCGCCGCAGGTAAGCCAGTACTTCGCGCGCTCGCCGTCCACCTTCACCTCAGCGGGGTGCACCATGGGATTGTAGTAGCCGATTTCTTCGATGAAACGGCCATCACGGGGAGAGTGGATGTCGGCAACGACGACACGGTAGAAGGGCTTCTTCTTCATACCCATTCTCTTCAGACGAATCTTCACGGACATTGGTTTGTTCCTCCTCAATATGTTCAGGAAAGTTATTTATATGGAAATCATATAAGCAATTTATATGATACCACGCAGTAGGGGAGTGCGCAGGCTTTACCGCATTCCGGGGAAGCGCATTCTCATGCGGCCTTTGCCCTTCATTTGCGTTACCTGCTTCATCATCTGCTTCGCCTGATCAAACTGACGAATCAGCTGATTGACGTCCTGCACGGTCGTGCCGGAGCCGGCGGCGATGCGCTTGCGGCGGCTGGCGTTCAGGACACCGGGATTGCGGCGCTCTTTCGGCGTCATGGAGCGGATGATGGCTTCGGGCTTCTTCATGGCGTTTTCGTCCACGTCGATGTCCTTGCCGGACATGCCCGGCAGCATTTCCAGCATCGACTTGATGCCGCCCATCTTCTTCATGGATTGCATCTGGTCGAGGAAGTCATCCAGCGTCAAATCAGCGGTGCGGGCTTTCTTGGCGAGCTTCTCCGCGTCCTCCTGATCGAAGGCTTCGGAGGCTTTGTCAATCAGCGTCAGCACGTCGCCCATGCCCAGAATTCGGCTTGCCATGCGGTCGGGGTGGAAGGGCTCGATGTCCGAGAGCTTCTCGCCCGTGCCGCTGAACTTGATGGGCTTGCCGGTCACCGCGCGGACGGACAGCGCCGCGCCGCCGCGGGTGTCGCCGTCCAGCTTGGTCAGAATCACGCCGTCGATGTCCAGCTTCTCGTTAAAGGTCTGGGCGACATTGACCGCGTCCTGACCTGTCATGGCGTCAACTACCAGCAGGATTTCCTGCGGATGCACATTTTCCTTGATGCGGACGAGCTCGTCCATCAGCTCCTGGTCGATGTGCAGGCGGCCGGCGGTGTCGATAATCAGCACGTCGCGACCCAGATACCGGGCGCGTTCGACGGCTTCCAGCGCAGTCTTGACCGGGTCTTGCGTGCCGTGTTCATACACCGGCACATTGACCTGCTTGCCGACGACCTGCAGCTGGTTGATGGCGGCGGGGCGGTAGATGTCGCACGCGGCGAGCATCGGCTTTTTGCCCTGCTTTGCCAGATAGTTGGCGAGCTTGGCTGCCATCGTGGTTTTGCCCGCGCCCTGCAGGCCGCAGAGCATGTAGACCGTCAGCGGGCCGGACGACCACGTCAGGCGGGCGTTTTCGCCGCCCATCAGCTGGGTCATTTCCTCGTTGACGATTTTGATGACCTGCTGGGAGGCGCTCAGCGTGCCGGTGATTTCCGTGCCGACGCAGCGCGCCGTGACCTTCTTGATGAAGTCCTTGGCGACGGCGTAGTTGACGTCCGCTTCAAGCAGCGCCATGCGCACCTCGCGCATACCCTCCTTGACATTATCCTCCGTCAGCTTGCCTTTGCTGCTCAATTTGCGCAGCGCGCCCTGCAATTTCTCTGTCAAGCCCTCAAAGGCCATTGTTTTCCTCCTGATCAAAGCGAATCAGCGCGTCAATCATGCGTTCCGCGTCGTCGTAGCGGCCCTCGCGCATCATCGCCCGGCATTTCTCCAGCCCGTTCTCCACACGCTGAAACCGGGCGGCAACATGGAGCTTTTCCTCCATCTCGAACATCTTCCGCGCCGCGCGGGTGAGCAGTTCATGCACGCCCTGACGGCTGATGCCGACCTCCTGCGCGATTTCCGTCAGCGACAAGTCCTCCTCGCAGTGCAGGGTGAGCACCTGACGCTGCTTGTCGGTCAGCAATCCGCCATAGAACGCGGAAAGCCAATTCAGCTCGACTTTCTTGCTGATTTCGTCCTGTGCCATGTCAGCGCTCCTTGCTGTCAAGCATTTTCCGTTGACACCGATATATGATACACGATTTTGCCGCGCCTGTCAAGGGGTTTTGCCTGACAGCGCGAATTTTTCTGCGGACTTTTTCACGATTTTTCTGCGAATTGTAACATTCATGCTGCATAGCTTGACCTTTGGAAGCGGCTGCTATATAATGAAAAGGAATAAACCACGATTTTGAACGAGGAGGTTTGCTGATGAAGAAGCAATTTCGCCGCGCAGGGGCGCTGATGCTGGCGCTGCTGATGCTGATGACGGCTGCCCCCGCCTTGGCGGAGGATGCGCCGAGTGCGGCAGACGGCACGCAGATAGAGGAGATTATCGGGGAAGAGCCGGCTGTGACGGAAGCCCCGACGGCGATTCCAACGGAGATCCCCACGGAAGCGCCGACGGAAACGCCAATTCCGACCGAAATTCCCACGGAAGAACCGACAAATACGGCAATTCCGACGGAAAATCCCACCGAAGCGCCGACGGAGACACCGATTTCGACCGACGCTCCCACCGAAGCCCCGACCGCCACGCCAGACGAGGATGTGTTTGTGCCGGGACTTGCGACCCTCCGCAGCGGCGCGAAGCTCTACGCGAATCAGCAGCTGACGGGCGATGCGGACGTGACCGAAGTGTCCGGCACGGTCTACGCCGAGGCGCGTGCGGACAGCAAACGCGCGGTGCGGATTGCTTTCTATGATGGGGCGATTGTGCGCACGGCGTGGGTCAAGACCAGCAGCACCGAAATGCTGACGGACGAGCAGACCGCTGCATATGATGCGATTCCCCGCAAGCCGGAGGACGACCTGATGGCGGCGCACGGGCACTTGCTTGCGCCGATTCCAGTGCATCCGGAGCAGAAGGAAACGCCCGCACCGACGGAACAGCCGACGGAAGAACCGACCGCCACGCCGGAAGTAACCAATCCGCCGGAAGTGACGGACGCGCCGACGGACGTTCCAACCGAAGCCCCGACCGATGTTCCCGAAGTGACGGATGCCCCGACGAATCCGCCGGAAGTGACGGACGTTCCGACCGAAGTGCCGGAAATTACCGAGCAGCCGACCGCTGCGTCAGAAGTCACCAATCCGCCGGAAATCACCGAAAATCCGACCGAAGCGCCGACGGACGAAATCATTTCGGACTACACCCCCGTCCCCGCGACGGACGCGCCGACCGCTACCCCCGCCCCGACCGATGCGGAAGCCACTGAAATCCCCGAACCGACGATTTCCATCGCGCCGGATGAACTTGATGACCTCATCATTGGGCGTGCATTGGAGCAGCCGACGGGCATTTCCGCCTCCTACGAGCGCAGCGGCCGCATTACCCTCAAGTGGACGGCGGTAGAGGGCGCGAATGCCTACGCCATCTACTACAAGCCCGCGTGGGGCAGCGAATATTCGCTCCTTGGGCAGAGCAGCGGCACAACCTATTCCACCACCACCCCGCGCATGGGCACGGTCTACTACTACCGTATTCAGGCGCTGTATGTTGTGGGTGGGCAGCAGGTCAGTCAGGGCGCGCAGTCGCTGTCCTTCCCGTATATCGCGCTGGGCGACGTCGTGATTGCTGACCCGCGCGGCAAGGATACCTCCACCATCCGCCTGAACTGGACACCCGTTGCGGGCGCGACGCACTACGATGTTGCCATGTCCCTGCACGACGCGGACGATTACAAGATTGTCCGCACCGACCTCACGGGCAGCCTGTGCGACATCCGCGATATTTCCTTCAACGAGACGTATGACTTCCTTGTTATCCCCAAGCGCAAGCTCAACAGCGGCGACGTGATTACGGGTCTGCCGTCGAGCAACCGCATGGTCGGCAGCCCGATGGAAACGCCGTCGTTTACAGGCTACGAGTGGACGGAAACGGGCCTCAAGCTGACGTGGGACGCGATCCCAGGTGCGATGGGCTACGTCATCTACCGCCGCGGCTTCCACGAAACGGGCTACCACAAGCTGATGGTCTCCGAGAACACCGCGACCACCTACATCGACACCACGATGAAGCCCGGCGAAGTGTACTACTACTTCGTTTACTCCTTCCGCCTCGCCCAGCCGCAGGGATGGCGCTGCTTCTCGCTCAAGGGCGACATCGGCATGGGCGTGTGGCTGCCCAAGACAACCGGGCTGACGGCAGTATCCGCGCAGGAAAACAGCGTCCGCATTTCGTGGGCGGCGACTGAGGGCGCGAACAAGTATGATGTGTACATTTCCACCACGCCCGGCGGCACGCCCAAGGCGAACGGGCGCGTCAGCAACGCCTACGGTTACCACAACAGCGCTGTGCTGGGCAGAACGTACTATTACCGCGTGCGCCCGGTGCGCATTTTCTCCAATGGCGATGTGAGCGTGGGCGACTGGTCGGATGAACTGGCGTACACGCATCAGGAAGCCGCCGGCACATACCGCGCGCTGCTGATTGGCAACACCTATACCGGCGAATCGAACGAACTGCCCGGCTGCGAAAACGATGTGGACGGGATGCGCACCATGCTCGGCCGCATGACCGCGACGCCGTACAGCGTGACGGTGAAGAAGAACATCCGCGCCGAAGAGATTCTCTCCAGCATTTCCTCGACGTTCGGGAATGCCAGCTACAACGACGTGTCGCTCTTCTACTACTCCGGCCACGGCGCGAACAGCGTCGGCGCGGACGGCAATCCGACGAGCTACCATGCCGCGCTGGTCGGCACGTTCCAGACGTATGTCTCGATTGCGCGCCTCAAAACTGAGCTGGACAAGATTCCAGGCAAGAAGGTCATCATCATCGACGCGTGCCACTCCGGGCAGTTCATTGCGCGCGACGGCACGATGACGCAGGTATCGTCCTCCGCGTTCAACAGTCAGGTGGTCAACCTCTTCGCCAATGATGACCAGCTTTCCGGCGATGTCAGCCGCACAGCGGTCGTGCTGGCGGCGGACGGCAGCGAACTGCTCAGCGAGGAAGCGCCCGCCTTCATCGACCGTGCGGGTGACACGAATTTCGCCAAGAGCGGCTACTACGTCATTACCGCGTGCCGCTCCGAGGAAAAGAGCGTCAGCACCGGCTACGACAGCAACGGTGACGGCAAAATCGACCGCTACTTTGGTCTGTTCACCTACGGCTTGTGCTACGGCAACGGCTGGAACCTCGCCCGAAATTCGGCGATTTCGTCCCTGAACGCCGACCTGAACAAGGACAGCAAGGTGACGCTTTACGAAGCCTATGTATACGCCAAGGTGATGGCGCAGTCCCACAACCCGAACCAAACCGCCCAGATTTGGCCCGAAAACAGCGCGTTTGTGCTGTGGGGAAAATAATGTTTCTTCTCCGCTGGATGGCAACGTCCGGCGGAGTTTTTGAACTCTACGCTCCGTCGGTTGCAAACCGTTCTCACCTATGCTATCCTAAACCTTGCCATCAGGCAGCAAGGAGGAACATCCCCATGAATCAGGAGAAAACAGGGCAGCTTATCCGCCGCCTGCGCATCGAACGCGGCTTGACGCAGCTGGAATTGGCGAATCAGCTCATGATTACTGACAAGACCGTCAGCAAGTGGGAGCGCGGGCTGGGACTGCCGGATGTGTCCCTCCTGCCGGGGCTGGCGCAGGCGCTTGGCGTGCGGCTCGAACAGCTGCTCGAAGGCGATATGAACGAAAATGACCGACAGGGAGGAAATATGAAGAGAACGAAATTCTACGTCTGTCCGCACTGTGGCAATGTGCTGACCGCCTCGGCGGAGGCGCAAATCAGCTGCTGCGGCAAGAACCTGCCCCCGCTGGAAGCCAAAAAGGCAGACGACACGCACCGCTTGACCGTGGAACTGATTGAAAACGAGTATTACCTCACGGCGGCGCATCCGCAGACGCGCGAGCATTCGCTGGCGTTCGCGGCGCTGCTGACGGGCGATACAGTGATTATCAGGCGGCTCTACCCAGAATGGGACGTGCAGACGCGCATCCCACGATTGGGACATGGGCAACTGTACTTCTACTGCACACAGGATGGGCTGTTCGTGCAGAACCTGTGACCTCAAATCCGGGACGCTGTGGCAAATCCGCCGCGGCGTTCTTTTTGTGCAGGAAAACGCCTCTTCTGCGGCGAATTGTACGCTGCAAGAAAAGCGTGGAGGAGCAAAATCATGCTGATTCGCAATGCGACGCTGCAAATGAGCGCGACGGAGCGCGCCTGCATGGACGTGCGCGTGATGAATGGCTGCGTGTGGGAGATGGGCGCGGCGCTTGTGAAGGGGCTGTACGAATCCGAAATCGACCTGTGCGGCGACGTGCTGATGCCGGGGCGGATGCTGGAAACGCCCATCTCTGCGGCGGACGAAAAGGCGCTTCGGCTGCTGTGCCGGAAGCTCTACCGCGAGGGCGTGCGGTATTTCGTGGCTGATTGCCCGGCGGATGCGCTCCTGCGCGTGCAGAATCGCCCGGAACGCCGCGGCGCGCTGCCCGTGACGGCACTGCCGAACCCCGAACCGCTCCGCTCCGGCACGGGAATGCCCCTGACGCGCTGGACGGCGGCGGGCGAATTTGTCGGCATGATGGACGAGCACAGCGGCGACTGAAAGGTATATTAAGATGAAAAAATTCCATCAAAATAGCGCCCTTTTCTGTGAAAGCGACCTCTACGCGCTGATGCAGCCGGATGCGCGGAAGCTGCTGGCGCTGTCCGACGAGGTGGATTTTCCGGCGCTGCGGGGGCAGTTTCGCGGGGAGAATCTGCCGGAAATCTATCGGCGATTATCCGAAATCGCAGGCGCTGACCTCATGCCGCTGTGCGAGACGGAACAGCAATTGCGGCAGAAAATGCGGATTCCGGCGGACGGCGAACAGCCGCTGAACCATCGGCAAAAATGGTTTTTGCGGGAAAATTACGCGCACCTGACGACCTTCACGGGCGCGTATGAAGCTGAGCGATTTCTGGGACTGCGCGCGATTCAGGCGATGCAGCTGCGGGACACGTCGCCGGGGTATGCCGCGCTGGGGGCGTACCTGTTCAGTCAGGCGATGTGGCTGACGCGGGAGACGCGGCAAAACGGCTATGCGCGGGTGAATTTTCTGGCGCGGGACGGGTATTTCGTCAAGGTGGCGTTCGAGCGGCTGAACAGCGTCCTGCGTCTGCCGGTGGAGACGGGCTATGTGCGCATTTCGCGTCAGGCGGCGCTGCCCCTGCAATTTCCCAAAGCAATCGACCTGCTGTCCCTGCCGCTGCTCATCGACATGACCGCCCACACGCCGGATTCGCTGCTGACGCTCCTGCATCCGATTGCGTCGGAGAGGGCACGGGAAGCGCTGGCGGCGGAACTGCCGATGAATCAGCGGATGGATGCGCGAACGCAGTGGAACTTCGTGCGCATCTTCCGCGAAAAAGGGTATGACGCGGAAAAATATCAGCAGTACGAAAAGAATGCGAAGGCGTATTTGCTGCCGATGTTCGCGGGCAAATGCGCGACGTCGACGTGGGGTACAACCTGCGGTCGGAAACGGTGATTCAGCGGCTGACGGGGGCGGACGTGACAGCGTACATCACCCCACATTGACAGCGATTTGCCAATGCGCCGGGGCGTGCCGTTCCGGACGCTGTATGGCACGTCGCCGTATGTGTCGTGGGTGGCGCGGGAGCAGTTTCTGCTGGAAAGAGGCGCAGCGACGATTGGCTACGACGCGCACGGCGCGGTACTGGGGCAGACGGACGTGCCGAGCAGCACGGTGCAGCAGATGCAGGCGGACGCGATGCGGTTCGTTGCGGATATGGCGGATACGTTTGGGGTGCGGCTGATGGACATGCACTTCCGTCCGCAGGATGGCTGCGCGGCGTTTGAACATTTCCTGCACACAGGGGCGCTTCGGGCAGGTGCGGAGGTGGAAAACGCTTTTCTGGATGGTCAGGCGGGCGGCGACATGACGCGGGTGCAGTGGCGCTTGATGCAGACGGACGCGGAGCAGGCGCGTCATCCATTGCCCAAGTGGATGCGAAAATTGCAGCGCGCGGCGATTCGGCTGGCGCATGACCCGCAATCCATCCGCCGGAGGTTATAACATTCTCATGAAATTCTCATGAAAATGCCCACTCGCTCCGCCGAAAATGACATTTCCTGCCCTTTACGAAAGGCGCGGGTTTGTGGTACAATAGGCGGGGATTACGACGAAAGGGGCTCCTTCCTTGAAGAAAAAGAAATGGGGCAGGATTCTCAGCATTGGCTTTATCCTCCTGTCGATGCTGATTGTGGTACTGATTGCGTTCAACAACCCGGAGCTGATGAACGCATGGGACGTGCTTTTCACGCTGGACAAGCGGTGGCTGCTGCTGTGCCTGCTGGCGATGGTCGGCTATGTGTATGCCGAGGGCGCGGGGCTGTGCACCTTCCTGCGGATGGAGGGGTACAAAGTCAGCCTGAATACGGCGACGCATTTCTCCTTCGCGGGCATTTATTATGCGAATGTCACGCCCGGATCGTCCGGCGGTCAGCCGATGCAGATTTACCTGATGAGCCAGCGCTCGATTCCCGCGGGTGTGGCCACATCGGCGCTGACGGCGCGGTATTTCTTCAATCAGCTGACATTGGTGGTGATGACGCTGCTGCTGTGGCTGAGCAACCGCGCGTATGTGGCAGAGCACTTGGGCAATGTCATCCCGCTGATTATCCTGGGCTGCGTGGTGAATTCCTTCTGTGTGCCGTCGATTCTGCTGGTGACGTTCCACCGCTCGTGGGTGGAGAAAATTGTGCAGTGGGGCATCCGCTTCCTGACGAAAATCCACATCTGCAAGAAGCCGGAGCAATGGCAGGCATCCGCCGAAACGACGATTGAGCATTTCCACGGCTCGCTGATGGATTTGGTGCATCACCCGATGCACCTGCTGGCGCAGCTTGTGATTTCGGTGGTGGAAATGTCGTGCCTGATGGTCGTGCCGCTGCTGGTGTACCGTGCCATGGACTTGACCGGCACGCCGTGGTATCATGTGTTGACAGTTTCGTTCCTGCTGTTCGTGTCCGCCAGCTATACGCCGCTGCCGGGTGCGTCCGGTGCGCAGGAGGGCGGATTTCTCGTTTACTTCGGCAGCGTTTTTACCGGCGGCACGGTGTCCGTCGCGCTGCTGGTGTGGCGGTTTATCACTTATTATTTGTGCCTGCTTGTGGGCTGCGCGGACTCTATCTTCACCAGCCTGCGCAAGCGCGTGAAGCCGATTCGGCATGAGAAAAAGGGACAGACAAAGGAGCAATCATGAAACAGCAGGTGCATGGCAATGTGACCGGCGTGCGCGATACGCTGATAGAAGCGCTTGGTCAATTATACGATTATGAGGTGGATGAGGACACGTTCCTCCCGCGAGAGCTGATGCAGGTGCTGGCGCGCTTTACGGGCGTGCTGAACCGGGAAATCGCGGTGTACATCACGCGCGACGGCGAAGTGGTGGATGTTTCCATCGGCACTGATCGGGACGTGGAGCTGCGCGACTACCGCCTGCGCCGCAACACCCAGCGCCTGAGCTGCGTCCGCTGCATCCACACCCACCCCAATGGCGACGGACGCCTCTCCGATGTGGATTTGTCGGCGCTGCGGTCATTCCGCTATGACGCAATGGTCGCCATCGGCTGCTTGAAGGGCGAGCCGACGTTTGTGCAGAGCGCGTTTCTGGTGGAAAAGCAGAATCTGCTGATGGACGAGCCCGTCCGCTGGTACAAGACGCCCGATGGCGACTGGATGCGGCAAATCACCGAGAGTGACCGCATTGTCGGCTGGGAGGCGGACGAGAAGGGCACGCACGTCAAGGAACGCGCCGTGCTGATGGGCATTGAGAGCATGGAATCGCTGGATGAGCTGGCGCGCCTGGCGGATACCGCCGGGGCGGAGGTCGTGGGGCAATTCCTGCAAAAGAAGGATAAGCCGGATACGGCGCTGTTCATCGGGCGCGGGCGCGCAGATGAATTGTGCCGGCAGTGTCAGGCGCTGGAAGCTGATTTGTGCATCTTTGACGAGGAACTGACGGGCATTCAGGCGCGCAATCTGGAGGAGATTCTGCGCGTGAAGGTGGTTGACCGCACGACGCTGATCCTGGACATTTTCGCCCAGCGCGCATCATCCGCCGAGGGCAAGCTGCAAGTCGAATTGGCGCAGCTGCAATACCAGTCCAGCCGCCTGATTGGGCAGGGCTTGGTGCTGTCGCGGCTGGCGGGCGGCATCGGCACACGCGGGCCGGGCGAATCGAAGCTGGAGATGAACCGCCGCCATATCCGCGAGCGCATGACGGAACTCCGCCGCCGCTTGGATGCGGTGGAGAAGCAGCGCGAACTGCGCCGCAAGAGCCGCGAGAAGAACGAAATCCCCGTCGTCGCGCTGGTCGGCTACACCAACGCGGGCAAATCGACACTGCTGAATCAAATGACGGGCAGCGATGTGTATGTGCAAGACCAACTGTTCGCGACGCTGGACGCGGTCAGCCGCCGCATCGAGACGGCGGAGCACACACCGTTCCTGCTGGTGGACACGGTTGGGTTCATCCGCAAGCTGCCCCACGCGCTGGTCAGCGCCTTCCGCTCGACGCTGGAAGAAGCTGTGCTGGCGGATGTGCTGGTCATCGTCAACGACGGCGCATCGGAGGAAATCATGCAGCAGCACGACACGGTGCTGCAAGTGCTGTCTGACCTCGGCGCGACGGAGCAGCCGCGCATTGAGGTCATCAACAAGTGCGACCTGTACACCGATGAGGCGGGCGCGCCGATGCTGATTCCGGGCGCGGTACGGTTGAGCGCAAAAACGGGCGAGGGCATCGCGGAGCTGCACGCGCGCATTGCGGAGCAGCTGCAAAAGACCTACGCGCCCGTAACGTTCGTGCTGCCGTTTGATCGCTTCGGCTTGGTGGGGCAGATTCGCCCGCTGGGACGCGTGATCAATGAGGAATACACGGATACGGGGCTTGAACTGACGGTGGTGCTGGCGAATGCCGACCGCGACCGGTTGGTGAGCAAGTATGGGAAGGAAATCTTGAAGGGGTAACGACCTCATCCGACTTCGCTTCGCTCAGCCACCTTCCCCAGTGGGGAAGGTTTGGGGGCGCCTCTCCTTGCCTTCCCCTCTGGGGAAGGTGTCGCCGCAGCGACGGATGAGGTCGTCTCCCCCAATAAACACGCGGGCATAGTTCGAAAGTGTCACCAACTCAATCGCGCGAAAGGGTCAAGGGACAATGTCCCTTGCGGAGTCCAGAGGCAGCGCCTCTGGCGCCTCCCCACGAAAGGAAGTTGCAATTCATGCAGAAGGCAAAAGTACGGGAAAATGTGAAGGAATACGCATTGCTGACGCTCGGCACGGTGATTATGACGCTGGGCATCTACTTCTTCAAGTTTCCGAACCATTTTTCCACCGGCGGCGTCAGCGGTATGGCGGTCATTTTGAGCCATTATATTCCGAATTTCACCAATGGCGATTTCGTCATGATGATTAACGTTCTGCTGCTCATCGTCGGCTACATTGTGCTCGGCAAGGGCTTCGGCGGACGCACGACGTATGTCAGCCTGCTGATGTCGGGTCTGACGTGGGGGCTGGAGCGCATCATTCCGATGAACGCGCCGATGACCTCCCAGCCCCTCATGGAGCTGATTTTCGCTGTCAGCCTGCCCGCGGTCGGCTCGGCGATTCTCTTCAACCTCGACGCGTCCTCCGGCGGCACGGACATTGTCGCCATGATTCTGCGCAAGTACACCAGCCTCAACATCGGGCGCGCGCTGATGTGCAGCGACCTCATCATCACCCTGATGGCGTGCGTCGCGTTCGGCATGGAAACCGGGTTGTTCTGCATCCTCGGTCTGGTGATAAAGAGCCTGCTGGTGGACATGGTGCTGGAAAACATCAACACGCATAAATACTTCCATATCATCACGACCAAACCGCGCGAAATCGAGCAGTATATTACGAACGTGCTCAAGCGCGGCGCGACCGAACTGCACGGCGAAGGCGCATACACGCACGAGGGCCGCACGGTGCTGATGACGGTGATGAAGCGCCACGAGGCGATTATGCTGCGCAAGTACGTCAAGATGGTTGACCCCCACGCGTTCGTGCTGATTATGAACACGGGCGAAATCATCGGCAAGGGCTTCCGCGGCACGAACTAAGGGAGAAGCATCATGGAACACATTACGAGCCTGAAAAACCCGAAAGTCGCCGCGTGGAAGGCGCTCAAAGACCGCAAGGGCCGCCGGGAAAGCGGCTGTTTTCTGGTGGAGGGGCGCAAGATGGTGGAAGAAGCGCTTGCTTCCGCGTTTGACGTGGAAACAGTGCTGGTGCAGGAGGGAGTCTCTTTCCCCGACGGGCTGACCATGCCGGTTTACGAGCTTCCGGAGCATGTGCTTACGGCGGTCTGCGACACCAAAACGCCGCAGGGCATCGCCGCCGTCGTGCGGATGAAGGAGCAAAGCGCGCTGGGGAAGCACATCGTCGTCCTCGACGGCGTGCAGGACCCCGGCAACGTCGGCACAATTATCCGCACGGCGGATGCGGCGGGGCTGGACGGCGTGCTGCTCTCGAATCAGTGCGCGGATGTGTTCAGCCCGAAGGTGCTGCGCGCGACGATGGGCAGCATCTTCCGCATGAACCTGCGCACGACGGACGATTTGCCCGGTGAACTGACGAAGCTGCGCGAAAAGGGGTACAGCATCCTGTCCTCGCAGCTGGACGGCACGCCGTTTTATGAGCGCGAAAAGGTGGCGGAACAGTTCGCACTCATCATCGGCAACGAGGGCAACGGCGTGAGCGAACAAGTGCAGCAGACCGCGACGCACCGGGTTCGCCTGCCTATGCGCGGCGGCGCGGAAAGCCTGAATGCCGCGATCGCCGCCGCCATCATGATGTATGAGCTGATGCGGTGATTTTTCCCAGATTGGATATTGACAGAACAACGCCCCGATGATATAATGACACTCCCGATGTGCGAAAAAGCACGACATCTGCCAAAGTAGTGAGCAGCGCTGTCCGATTCCCGCGAAGAAAAACGCGGCAGGACGGCGCTGCTTTTTGGTGTCGGCAAAAAATTGACGTGCGCGCATCCAAAGGAGGCAAGGCATGGAACAGCAGGGGATAAATCCGCCTTTCATCGTGACAGACGGGCTGACAAAGACATACATCCGGCGGGAGAAACCGGAGAATGGCGGCATCACGCGCCTGTGGCGGCGGGAAACACGCGAGGTGCAGGCGCTCAGGGACGTATCCTTCCGCATTGGGCGCGGAGAACTCGTTG
>VOFJ01003228.1_pt1 | contig 19476 bp, 23 predicted proteins | sample 5384081 | NCBI WGS metagenome assembly VOFJ01 (sample SAMN12384729, study PRJNA508395) | human gut metagenome | isolation source: healthy gut I | host: Homo sapiens
CTCAAGTGTACTTCGTTCAGTTACGTATTGCTTATCGGTCGTCTCTATGTAGGCGTTGATGTCCGCAAACAACTTGCTGCTGATCTGATACGCCTTGCGATCGAAGATGACGATGTAAACCATCATATCATTTTCAAGCAGAAAACTGCTGATCGTGTCGATAGCTACTTTGAGCGCCTCATCCTTTGGATAGCCGAAGATTTCCGAGGAGATCAGAGGGAATGCGACCGACTCGCAACCATGCTCCTTTGCGAGCGCGAGTGACGTCTGGTAGCACGAGACAAGCTTGTCATGCTCCCTATACTGCCCACCGTACCAGCGAGGGCCAACCGCATGGATTACATATTTGCATGGCAGCTTATATCCCTTTGTTATCTTGGCACTGCCAGTTTTGCACCCATTGAGCTTTTCGCATTCGACCAGGAGTTCCGGGCCGGCGGCGCGATGAATGCAGCCATCTACGCCGCCACCACCCATGAGAGAACTGTTTGCGGCATTGACGATCGCGTCAACCTTCATTTTTGTGATGTCATTTCTTACGATCTGGAGCGGCATAAACAGACCTCCTGTGATATCTGCCTTCTGAGTAATTAAACGGCGAGCTTCTTTGGCAATAGATATATCTTCTTATCATCGAAGCAGATTTGCTCGGTACGGTTATAGATCTGGATCATCTCATCCATCTTTTCCATGAACATCCGTGTGCCAGGATTGCCTATGGAAGCGAATCGGTGTACGGCATCCTTTTCCATATCGAGAGCACTCTTCTTCAAGTGTGTTCCGCCATCCTGAAGGAATTCATCAACTGGCACCTCTCTTACGAGAGGGATACTTCCAATGAATTTCCCGACTGCATTTCCTGCCGTGCCGACACCTTTCAGAACATTGGCTTCTATTGCTGAGTAACTCAGCTTCTCCAAATAGTGTGAGCTCTCCTCGAACAAATCGCGGTATGCGTCTGACATCTGTTGCAGTTCATCTCGAATCCCGGAAATGTAGGATTCTTTGAAATTGCCGCTGAGCATGACCTCCATGAGGGAAGACAGCGAGAATGTATAAAGGGACAAGCGGTAGTATTTGAATTCCTTTTCCAATGAGGCAAATGACTGTTTCACACTATGAAAGGAATGACATTTTGTGGCTAAGAAAAGCCGAATTGACGCTGGTCCCTTATGAAGATCCTCGTCGTAGTCCGGAAAGCGGAACAGCTCGCCCGCACGGTAGGGCGTACCGTCCGGCTTTATAAAGCTCTTCCACCAGTATTCATGCGGTGCGGCGTTCTCCGCCATCGCCTTGGCAATGCGGCGGCTGTCGCGCTCCCACTGCCGCGCGACGTTCACTGGCACGGGATAGCCCTCCTCGGCATAGGAAATGGCAGGCGCGAACAGCTCGGCGAGCGGCTTCGTGCCGAAGCGGCGGTTCAGCTCCGCCCAACCTGCGGGTGCGCCGGGCACCATCGTCGGCAGCCATCCGGCCTTCGGCATCTCTGTATAGCCCATCGCACGGACCTTCTCCGCGCTCAGCACCATCGGTGCGACACCGCTGGCGTTGAGGCCGTAGAGCCGTTTGTCCCGCTCGATCCACACGAGCGCAAAGCAGTCCGAGCCGAGGCCGTTGCCGGTCGGCTCGAGCAACGGCATAGCCGCGGCCATCGCCACGGCGGCGTCCACGGCGTTGCCGCCGGATTTCATCACGTCCAGTCCGATCTGTGCGCCGAGCGGCACAGACGTGCAGGCGACGGCATTTTTGGCGTAGACGACATTGCGCCGCGAGGCATAGCGGTAGGTCAGCGGATCGAAGGCAGGCATGGGAAGCGTTCTCCTTTTCTCTTTTATAACAGGCCTAGTATAGCACACCGACATAGGAAGAGCAAGGCGGCGGTTAGGCTCCCGCACGGACGGTTATAATATTTTCCGCATTATTACCCGGTTTTTAGGCATTATTGAAAAAATGAATCATTCTATTTCTTTGCATTTTCTTGATTTCTTTGGTGTTGTGCGCTATATTTTAGTTTGATTACGAAATTTTACTCACATAAACACAGAAAGGCGGATTTTATGGAGCTTCAAATTCAGGATCTGGTATCCTCCATCAAAAAGGACGGCATCGAGAGCGCGAACCGCGAGGCCGCGCAGATCCTTGCCGACGCCAAGGCCGCAGGCGGAAAAGATCGTCGCCGACGCGAGGAGCGAGGCGGACAAGCTGCGTGCGGACGCGCAGGCGGAGATCGGCGTGTTCAAGGCCAGCGCTCAGCTCAGCGCAGAGCAGGCGAAGCGCGACGCGGTGCTCGCCTTCCGGCAGGAGATCGGCGCGGAGCTGACGAAGCTGCTCGCGCAGGATACCCATAAGGCGCTCGACGACAAGGCGCTCGCGTCGCTCATCACCGCCGCGCTGCAGGGCGAGGACGCCTCCGCCTACGCCGCAGAGGTCGCCTCCGTCACGGACGCGCTCAAAAGTGAGCTCGCCGGCGAACTCAAGGCGGGGCTGGAGCTGCGGCTCTCCAAAAAGGTCCGCACGGGCTTCCGCCTGTGCGCCAAGGACGGCTCGGGCTACATCGACTGCTCCGACGAGGAGCTGGTGGAGCAGCTCGCCCCCTTCTTCCGCGAGCTGCGCATTTAAGGAGGGACGCTCTTGGCTTCCTATTACTACTTGATCTCGAGCCTGCCGATGCTCCGCGCGGGCGACGCGCCGCCGCTGGATTACGCTGCGTTTCTCGACCAATGCCGGGGCACGGTGAGCGACAGGGTCTACCGCTCGCTCGAGGAGCTGACGGTGCGCTCGGAGGACGGCGGCTTCGTGAGCCGGTGGGCGGCCTTCTACCGCGTGCTGCAGGGCGAGCTGACCTATCAGCGGCGTGTGAAGCGCGGCGAGAGCTGTGCCGCGCCGAACGAGCGCGACGCCGCCGTGACGCAGACCGTCACTGCGGCAGTGAACGCAAAGGACCCGCTCGAGGGCGAGCGGCTGCTGCTCGCGCTGGAATTTGACCGGCTGGATGAGCTGGTGGGACTGCACAGCTTCGACGACTGCGCGCTCTACGGCTACGCGCTGAAGCTGCAGCTGCTCGAACGGCAGCGCGTCTTCCGCCATGACGAGGGCAAGGCCGCCTTCGACACCCTGCTCGGACAGGTCCGCCAGCAGATATTCAGCCTATAAGAAAACGGGAGAAACGAAATGGAGAAAGTGACAGGCTATGTGACCGGAGTCAACGGCAACCTTGTCTCGGCAAGATTCTCGGGCTCCGTTCGGAAAAACGAAGTCGGCTTCGTCAAGATCGGCAATGACCGCCTCAAGGGCGAGGTCATCCGCATCAGCGGCGACGCCGTGAGTATGCAGATCTATGAAATGACCAACGGCATTCAGGTCGGCGACGAGGTCGAGCTGACCGGCGATCTGCTGAGCGTCGAGCTCGGCCCCGGCCTTCTGACGCAGGTGTACGACGGCTTGCAGAATCCTCTGCCGAAGCTTGCCGAGCAATGCGGCTTCTTCCTCGAGCGCGGCGTATACCTTGACCCCATCCCCGATAAGGAATGGGAGTTCACCCCCTGCGTCAAGCCCGGCGACGCCGTGCTCGCGGGCGACGCGGTCGGCAGCGTGCCGGAGGGGCAGTTCACGCACCTCATCATGGCGCCCTTCGACCTCAAGGACGAGGGCTGGCGCGTAAAGAGCGTGAAGGAAAAGGGCGTCTATCACGTCCGCTCCACCGTTGCGGTGCTGGAAAACGGCGCGGGCGAGGAGAAGGCGCTGAGCATGGTCTTCCTGGCCGGTCAAGCAGCCCATCCGCTGCTATGAGGAGCGTCTGCGTCCCGACGAGACGCTGGTCACCAAGATTCGCTGCATCGACACCTTCCTGCCGGTCGCCAAGGGCGGCACCTTCTGCGTGCCCGGCCCCTTCGGCGCGGGCAAGACCGTGCTGCAGCACATGGAGGCGAAGAACGCTGACGTCGACATCGTCATCGTCGCCGCCTGCGGCGAGCGCGCCGGCGAGGTCGTGGAGGTGCTCAAGGAGTTCCCCGAGCTGACCGACCCGCGCACGGGCCGCTCGCTGATGGAGCGTACCATCATCATCTGCAACACCTCGTCCATGCCGGTCGCGGCGCGTGAAGCGTCCGTGTACACGGCAGTGACGATGGCCGAATATTACCGCCAGATGGGACTCAACGTCCTGCTGCTGGCGGACTCCACGAGCCGCTGGGCGCAGGCCATGCGCGAGATGAGCGGCCGACTGGAGGAGATCCCCGGCGAGGAAGCCTTCCCTGCCTACCTCGAATCCGTCATCGCCGCGTTCTATGAGCGCGCGGGCAAGGTCCGGCTGAGAAACGGCAAAATCGCCTCCGTCACCATCGGCGGCACGGTCTCCCCCGCGGGCGGCAACTTTGAAGAGCCGGTCACGCAGGCGACGCTCAAGGTCGTCGGCGCGTTCCACGGCCTCTCCCGCGAGCGCTCCGACGCGCGCAAGTATCCCTCCATCCACCCCATCGACTCGTGGTCAAAGTATCAGGGCGTGGTGGACATGGCGCGTGTGGAGGAGGCCCGCGGCATCCTCCGCCGCAGCAGCGAGATCAATCAGATGATGAAGGTCATCGGCGAAGAGGGCACCTCGGCCGAGGATTACATCCTCTACCAGAAGGGCGAGCTGCTCGACGCCGTGTACCTGCAGCAGAACTCCTTCGATCCCATCGACGCGGCCTGCGAGCCGGAGCGTCAGGCGCATGAGTTCAACGTGCTCTACGATGTGCTCACGCGCGATTACGCACTCAGCGACAAAAAGGAGATCCGCGCCTTCTTCAATCAGGTGCGTCAGGAATTCCTCGACTGGCACGGCACGGTCTACGGCACGCCGGAATTTGCGGCGCAGGAAACGAAGCTCACGGACCTCTACCGGAGCAAGGTAACGGGTTAAGGAGGGTTTCAGAATGCAGAAGGTTTATACCAAGATCGAATCCATCGTCGGCAACGTCGTGACCGTGCGCGCCTCGGGCGTGCGCAGCGGCGACCTTGCCCTCGTCGGCGAGAGCTACGCGAGCGTCATCAAGCTCAGCGGCGACCTCGTCTCCCTGCAGGTCTTTGCCGGCACGCAGGGCGTCAGCACGACCGACACCGTGCGCTTCCTCGGGCGGCCCATGATGGTCTCGTTTTCCGACGACCTGCTCGGGCGCGTGTTCGACGGCGCGGGCGTGCCGCGCGACAACGGCCCCGCGCTGACCGAAAATATGATCCCCATCGGCGGGCCCTCCGTCAACCCCGCCAAGCGCATCGTGCCCAAGCGCATGATCCGCACCGGCATCCCGATGATCGACGTGTTCAACACCCTCGTCGAGAGCCAGAAGCTGCCCATCTTCTCCGTCTCCGGCGAGCCCTACAACCAGCTGCTCGCCCGCATCGCCATGCAGGCGGAGGTCGACGTCATCGTCCTCGGCGGCATGGGTCTGAAATACGACGACTACCTCTTCTTCCGCGACACGCTCGAAAAGAGCGGCGCGATGGGCCGCACGGTCATGTTCGTCCACACGGCGTCTGATCCGACGGTGGAATGTACGCTCGTGCCCGACCTGTCGCTCGCCGTGGCGGAGCAGTTCGCCCTTGCCGGCAAGCGCGTGCTCGTGCTGCTGACCGACATGACCAACTTCGCCGACGCGCAGAAGGAAATGGCCATCACGATGGAGCAGGTGCCGTCCAACCGCGGCTACCCCGGCGACCTATACAGCTGCCTTGCCTCGCGCTATGAAAAGGCGGTCGACTTTGAGGGTGCGGGCTCCATCACCATCCTCGGCGTCACCACGATGCCCGGCGACGACGTCACCCACCCCGTGCCGGACAACACAGGCTATATCACCGAGGGCCAGTATTACCTCAAAAACGGCCACATCGAGCCGTTCGGCTCGCTCTCGCGTCTCAAGCAGAACGTCAACGGCACGACGCGCAGCGACCACCGCGCCCTGATGGACGGCATGATCCGTCTCTACAGCGCCTACAAGGAAAGCCTTGAGAAGAAGTCCATGGGCTTCATGATGTCCGAATGGGACGAGAAGCTGCTCAAGTACGGCCACCTCTTTGAAACGAAGCTGATGGACCTGAGCGTGAACATCCCTCTGGAGGAGGCGCTGGACCTTGGCTGGGAGATCCTCGCCGAGTGCTTCGAGCCGAACGAAACGGGTCTGAAGACCAGTCTCCTGCAGGAAAGATGGCCGAAAAAGGACGCCTTGAACTGAGGGAGCGCGTATGGCTGTCAAACTAACAAAAAATGAACTGAAGGTCCAGAAGGACCGGCTCAAGCAGTTTCAACGCTACCTGCCGACGCTGCAGCTGAAAAAGCAGCAGCTCCAATCGGTCGTGATGCAGGTGACGGCGCAGCTTGAGAAGGTCGAAGCCGAGCGGCTGAAGATCGTCGACGGTCTGGACGGCTGGATCGCGGTGTTCGCCGAAAACGGCAGCTTTCCCGAGGGGATGCGGCTCGATTCGCTCATCCGTCCGAAGGACGTCGTCTGCCGCGACCACAACATCGCCGGCGTGATCGTGCCGGTCTTTGAGGAGCTGACCTTCGAAGAGATATCCTACGACGTCGCGGACTATCCGCTCTGGGTGGACACCGCCGTGGTCACGCTGCGCGAGATCGCGCGGCTGGACGCGCTGGTCAAGACGCTGCGCACGCAGGTCGAGCTGCTCGAGCGGGAGCTGCGCTCCACAGCGCAGCGCGTGAACCTGTTTGAAAAGGTCAAGATCCCCGAGGCGAGGGAAAACATCCGCGTCATCGGCATTTACCTCGGCGACCAGCAGACCTCCGCGGTCGTGCGCGGCAAGATCGCCAAGAAAAGCTACAGGAGGCAGCGCGATGATCGAGAAAATGAAGGTCGTTCACATCGTCGCCGCGCAGACGCAGAAAACGGAGCTGCTCGACGCGCTGCGCGCGCTCGGCATCGTCCATTTCGCGGAAAAGGCGGATGCCGACCAGACCTATCTGGAGCGCTTCGCCGCGCTCTCGCGGCTCATCACCGTGCTCGAGGAGCAGGGGGTGAGCGAGGTCGAAGCGGAAACGCTCGACGACGTGAAATTCAAGCAGCTCTATGACGGGCTCAACGCCTGTCTGGAGCGCAAAAAAGCATTGGAGACCGAGCGCGCCGCCGCGGTCAGCGCGTGCGACACGCTCGCCGGCTGGGGCAGCTTCTCCCCCGCCGAGATCAAGGAATTGAAGGCGCAGGGCTTCGAGCTGCACTTCTGCCGCGTGGACAAAAAGCTCCTCGCTTCGCTCGAGGCGGACAAGGAAGTGCGCTTCCTGCGGCTCGCGCCGGTCGGGAAGCAGCAGACCGTCGCCATCCTCGGTGCGCTGCCCGCCTCCTGCACCGCCGGCGAGTTCATCCCGCCGGAAAAGAGCCTTGACGAATACCGGCAGGAGATCGCCGACTGTGAGCGCGGTCTTTCTGAGTGCGGCGCGCAGCTCAAGGCCGCCGCGAAGCACCTGCCCAGCTTCCGCGAGCAGCTGCTCAAAGCGCAGAACGACGCGGACTACTCCTCCGTGCGCAATACCTCGGAGAGCGGGGACGGACTCGTGTGGCTGACCGGCTACCTCCCCGTCGACGAGGCGGAGCGCTTCAAGGCCGCCGCCGCGAAGGAGCATTGGGCGTGGGCGATGGACGATCCGGCGGCAGACGACGACAAGGTGCCGACCAAGATCAAGTACACCAAGGTCACGCGGCTCATCGCGCCGGTGTTCGACATTCTCGGCACCGTGCCGGGCTACCGCGAGTATGATATTTCGTTCTGGTTCCTCGGCTTCTTCACGCTCTTTTTCGCCATGATCATCGGCGACGCGGGCTACGGCTGCCTGTTCCTGCTGACCGCCGCGGCCCTGACGGTGAAGAGCAAGAAGCCCTCCGATGCCGTGCAGCTTTTGTGGGTGCTCTCCATCGCCACCATCGTCTGGGGCGCGATGACCGGCACCTGGTTCGGGCTTGAGGGCGCGATGGACGTGCCGCTGCTCCGCTCGCTGGTCGTTCCGACCTTTGCGAACTACCCCGAGTATTTCAACGTCACCACCACCCAGCAGCAGAACAGCGTCATGAAATTCTGCTTCATCCTCGGCACCGTCCAGCTCTCGCTGGCGTGCGTGATGAACATCCGCCGCAAGACGCGGGAGAAGGACCTCAGCTGGGTCGCCGACCTCGGCTGGCTGTGCGCGATCTGCGCGCTGTACTTCGTGGTGCTCTACCTCGTCATCGGCGAGCAGGTGAACCTCACGCCCATTGCCGCGGTGGTCCTTCTCGGCTTCGTGCTGGTCGTGTGCTTCGGCGGGATGTCGCCGGACAAGACCTTCGCGCAGGGTCTCAAGGCGGGCCTTGGCAACGCCTTCACAGTGTTCCTCAACACCATCAGCGCCTTCGGCAACATCATGAGCTACATCCGACTGTTTGCCGTCGGCATGGCGTCGCTCGCTATCGCGCAGAGCTTTAACAACATGGCGCTCGGCTTCAAGGGGCCGCTGGTCGTCGTCGGCATCCTCATCATGCTCGTCGGTCACGGGCTGAACATCGTGATGGGCCTGCTGTCCGTGGTGGTCCACGGCGTGCGATTGAATCTGCTGGAATTCTCCGGTCAGCTTGGCATGGAGTGGACCGGCACCGCCTACGCACCGTTCAAAAAACTGGATAAGATCAGAAAATAATCAAAAAGAGGAGAAACGTATTATGAGCATTGAATTTATTGGTATGGCGTGTGCGCTGGGCCTGTCCGCCATGGGCAGCGCGTTCGGCGCGGGCTTCGCGGCGCAGGCGAGCGTCGGCGCGTGGAAGAAGTGCTACGCGAACGGCAAGCCCGCTCCCTTCATCATGGTCGCCTTCTCCGGCGCGCCCCTGACGCAGACCATCTACGGCTTCCTGCTGATGAACTTCATCCGCAGCGCCGTGGCCTCCGGCGCCGATCCCGCGCTCGCCATGTTTACGGGCATCTTCGCGGGTCTCGCCATCGGCCTGTCCGCGTTCTTCCAGGGCAAGGTCGCCGCGGCGAGCGCCGACGCGCTCGGCGAGACCGGCAAGGGCACGGCGAATTTCTTCATCGTCATCGGCATCATCGAAACGGTCGCGCTCTTCACGCTCGTCTTCAGCCTCCTGCTGTTACAGTAAGCGCAAGGAGAAATTTCATAGCGGCACAGCAAGGGAGCCGGTGTCTGTTCTATATTTGCAAACACCGAGAAGGCCACAGGCAAGTGCCATTTGTACGCCAAAAATCCGAGTCTGCTTTGCCGCAAGCAAGCAGATATTCTCGGTCTGCACACCGGCAGACAGGATTTCGACGATTTGCCAAACTCCACTTGTCCTATCCGTCTTCGCATACTTTTTGTAGGCGTTGAGAGCTGTGTAGCTCATCTGCTCGGTTCTCATCTCTTCTGGGATAAAAGAGATGGATAGTGGCGACATCTCCAGAACAGCTTCGCAGATTTCTTCGCTCAGCTTTTCTTTTGGTAGGAACGCGACGCAGTCTTGATTCGCCATGAGCACTTGTGTTGCCACAGCCGCCGTCAGAGGCTTATCTTTTGCCAACTTGCTCCACGTTACTCTCGCGGCAGAGAGTCTGTCCCTGCGTTTTTCCGCGATAAAAGACATGGTTTCAGTCAGTTTCCTTTCGGCGTACTGCTGCATCAAGCTTTTGCTTTCCAATTTGAAATCCTCCTTTCTTCATGTGCGCAAGAGGACATGATTTTCTAGATCACCACTCTATTCGTCACGGATATTGGCTTTGACTATATTGCGCCTAATCCCACGGGAGATGACCCGACCAGCTTCTTTGAGACGGTTGTCCTTCTTTCCAAGGGAGAAATCGACTCGAAAAAGGTGCGTGTGGAGTTCTCATTGGAGAATATGGATATGTCCGGATTCCAAAAAGGCGCAACGTATCCGCAGATCAAAGAGTATGTGCAGGAGCATAGCGGGCTAACCTCTATTTGCGAGACTGTGCAGAGACCCGCAGGCAGATACCAGTGCCCCGTCAGTAATAGGCAGAGCGACATCCAGAAACGGATGTCGCTCTTTTTCTTTGTCTGCTGTAAGCTGGTATCCCCCGCGCAGCGCCTTTCCGGATACCCTGTGATATACTTTTGGGGTTCTCTTTGACGATTTTGCTTCCGATTTTTGCGTTGCTGCAGTTTCGTATCCCCGACGATGCCGATTTTCTATCAGGCAATGATATGATATTTAGTTTCTCCGCACGGACCGCCCAAAGCATTCGTGTCGAATTATGTAATTTTCAATAAGTCTTTCGCGTTATTTGATGCGATATTTCAATTAAATTCGATTGATTTTTGCGCGAATATCTGTTAAACTACGCTCAGAACCTTTAAGGAGGTTGCATTATGTATAGAAAAATCATTAGCTTCCTGGAAGTGTGGAAAGAGGACGAGCACCGCAAGCCCCTTATTTTGCAGGGTGCAAGACAGGTCGGTAAGACGTACTCCATCTTGGAGTTCGGGCGCACACACTACGAAAACGTCGCCTATTTCAATTTTGAGACCAATCCCAAGCTGAACGAGACTTTTGAGGAAGACATCAGCCTCGATTATCTGATTCCAATTTTGTCCCACATCGCAGGTCAGACCATCGTCAAGGAGAAGACCCTGATAGTCTTCGATGAGGTGCAGCTCTGCGAAAGAGCTCTGACCTCTCTCAAATACTTCTGTGAGGACGCGCCAGAGTATCACATCATCGTTGCAGGCAGCCTGCTGGGTGTCGCGGTCAACAGGGCGAAGTTCTCCTTCCCCGTCGGCAAAGTCGACATGAAGACGCTCTACCCTATGGACATGGAGGAGTTCATGCTGGCGCTCGGAGAGGATGACTTAGTCGCGCAGATAAAAGAGAGCTTCAATACCAATGCGCCGCTGCCGTCTGCACTGCACGATGCAGCGATGCAGCTCTATCGCCAGTATCTCGTGGTCGGCGGCATGCCGGAGTGTGTGATGCAGTTCGTGGAGACCAGGGACTATATCCTTGTCCGTCATACGCAGGATACGATTCTTGCGAGTTACCTCAACGACATGAGCAAGTACAACAACCTGAACGAAATCAAGAAAACTAGGCTTGCCTACGACAACATCACTGTTCAGCTCTCGAAGAAGAACACGCGTTTCCAGTACAAACTGATTAAGAAAGGCGGGCGTGCTTCCGAGTTCGAGAAAGCGATTGAGTGGCTGTGCCTGTCTGGTATCGTCTCTCAGGTCTACAAGGTCGAGCAGGTCAAAAAGCCGCTCGAAAACTACCGCGATATAGATGCGTTCAAAATCTACGTGTCTGACCTTGGCCTTCTGTGCGCCAAGAAGGATTTAGCCGCCAATGATGTCCTCTATATGGTCGACGAGCTCGACGACTTCAAGGGTGGCATGGCTGAGAACTATGTCAACATGCAGCTCTCCATCAACGGCTACCGTACCTACTACTGGGAGTCGGAGCGCGGGGCTGAGATAGACTTCGTCATCCAGCGCGATGGGCAGCTCATTCCCGTTGAGGTTAAATCCGCCGATAATACCAAGGCAAAGAGCTTAAAGGTCTACATGGATACCTACAAGCCGGCCTATGCTATCAAGCTCTCTGCCAAAAACTTTGGCTGTGATGGCAATAAGAAAATCGTGCCTCTTTATGCCGCATTCTGCATCTGAAAAACACATAGTGAAAAGGAGCTGGATGCCAGCTCCTTTTTTCCTGTTTCCGCTGCAATCTCGTATCCCCTGTTGCGAGACATTTTGGCTGAGATGTGGTATGTGGCATGTGGCATGCTGTATCCCACCGAAGAGCAGCTTTTTTGTCTCCTGTTTTCTATAACTGACGAATCTCTCGGTTTTACTTGCGTCAGTTTTACGCATGGCTTTCTTTCATTATATTCTCTCATTTTCGCGGGTAACCTTCAATCCACCGCTACACTTGACGCTTACAACGCTCCTGGCTATAAGCCTTGCGAAGCTCCGCTTCTTCCTCGGCATCGAGCTCAAGGCGCTCTAAGTAGATGGGCTGCACGTAGCTGTGCTCAAAGTGACCGGTCGATTTCGAGTAGAACTGAACGCAGATAGACGCATCTGCGAAGTCCAGAACAGAGGCGGGAGCTTCTGCCTCGGCGACCAGGGAGGCCCATTCCTTCTGCGACGTCGATACGATTCCGGGAAGGGTGCCGCCGACAAAGCTGACGATAAAATAATAAGCCTGAATCAGAAGATGCCAAAAAGGTAAAATCAATAGTATGCCACAGAATTGCCTCAACTATACACGAGAGGGGATACGAAAATGCGATAGAAACAGAAAAGCGTCAGAAGAGCGCAATCCGGCCGCTGAGCAGCGCATCTGTGGCCGCTCACGCGCGCAATATGCAAAGAGCGGGAAACAGACACCCGAGACAGCCTGAAGAGGTGTTTTGCTTTCGACAACGGGAGTGTAAAGCATGCCTTAAATGATTTGCGCCCGTGCCAGCATAAATGCTGATACGGGCGCTCCTCTGTTTTACATATCTTTTGCCGAAGCCGAAGCTGAATACTTCCAGCCCTGCAATGCTTTGGCACAACTGAATCCATCGGCTAACAGCAATAAGTTTGAATTAGTTCCTTAAGAGAGATGTTCTTCGTTCTCCTCCGCGCAGATCGTTATGCCAGCATCCTCGAAGCGGATGGCGGTTTTGAGCTTTTCCCAATCAACGGCCCGCCGCAGCTCAGCGCTTTCCGCGCCTCCTTTTTGCAGGATGCCGGTATGCGCGGCGGCGTTCTTCCGCGAGCAAGGGCAAACTCCAGCAGGCCTGCAATAATCACGGCTCCGCCCACAATGATCACATCGGTGGTTCTTGGCGGCATCAAGCCGAGAATCAGCGTCAAAAGGCCCAACGCCAGCAGGAACACGCCATAAATGCGGCAGCGCACCGTCCGCCTTTCGCGCGCCGGGCCTTTCGCGGCGTGAGTTCTGATGCGGTCTATCGCATTCCACATAGCGGGGCAGTGCCGCCGACTCTCAGCTTCCAAATGCCGGTGCAGCAGTTCTGCGGTTTCTCTGTCCACGGCGGGGTCATCGTAGTTGCTTATTTGAAAAAGATACATGTGCTTCTCCGTTTTGAAATCGGCTCATTGAGAGTGCCAGAAAATTCCATTCACAGCATATCGGACTGCCCGGTGGCAGTCCGATATGCTGTGATGTGCTGATAGTTCCTTGCATGAGAACTGCCGACCGCTTGCGTCCTATTTTTCAAACAGGTACAGCAGGTATCCGTAGCCCTCGGCCTCCATTTTTTCATAGGGGACGAAGCGCAGGGCTGCGCTGTTGATGCAGTAGCGCACGCCGTTCGGGGACTCCGGATCGCCGGTGAACACATGACCAAGGTGAGAATCTCCGGCGCGGCTTCTGACCTCCGTGCGGCGCATTCCGTGGCTCAGGTCCTCCAGTTCCACCACAGCAGGCTCTTCAATGGGCTTTGTGAAAGCCGGCCAGCCGCAGCCGCTCTCGTACTTATCCGTGGAGGAAAAGAGCGGCTCGCCGGTCACGACATCCACATAAATGCCCTTTTCAAACTTGTCCCAGAACTCGCCCGTGAAGGCGCGCTCCGTGCCGCTCTCCTGCGTGACGCGGTACTGCTCCGCCGTCAGCTTGTCCCGGATGGACTCCACCGCGGGCTTCTGATAGTCGCCCGGGTCGATACGCAGCCGGGAGAAGAGCTCCATCTCCGCGCGCGGAATGTGGCAGTAGCCGTTTGGGTTCTTTTCGAGGTAGTTCTGGTGGTATTCCTCGGCGGGATAGAAGTTCTTGAGCGGGCCGATCTCCACGAAGAATTTCTCGCTGCGGCCTCGCTCGATCTCCGCGATGCGCTTCACCGTCTCTCTCGCACTTTCGTTGGTGTAGTAGACGCCGGTCTGGTACTGACTGCCCCGGTCGTTACCCTGCCGGTTTTGTACCGTGGGGTCGATCACATAGAAGTAGGCCAGCAGCAGCGCGTCAAGGCTCACCTGCTCGGGGTCGTATTCCACCCGCACGGTCTCCCGAAAGCCGGTCTCTCCCTTGCAGACGGTCTTGTAATCGGCGTCCGCCTCGCAGGTGCCGTTGGCGTAGCCGCTCTCGGCGTCGATAACGCCGGGGATGGACTGCATCAGCTGTTCCATGCCCCAGAAGCAGCTGCCTGCCAGATAGATGACATTGCCTTTGGTATCCATATAGGTGATCTCCTCGTCTGACCGGTCAAAAGCCAGTCCGTCCATGTTTGCTTCCTGTCCGCTCTTTTCCTTCGGCACAGTCTGCTGCCCGGCGGCGCAGCCGCTGAGCAGCAGCACCGCGGTGAAAAGCAGTGCCAATACGCTTCGATACATCGCGTTTCCTCCTTCAGGGGAATCAGGACTCACTCCGACCCTTCCTTGTCCTGTTCTTCGCTGCGGTCGGGCCGCAGGACAGTATACAGCAGCGATCCAAGGATGCATCCAATGCCTGCAAAGAGCCACGGACCCGAGGTGATGGCGCAGGTATCGGCGGCGCAGCCTGCATAGCGGCGGTACAGCCATGCTCCGGCAGTGCCTACCAGAGGTAGCGAAATGGCGCGCAGAATATCTGCCGGCTTACAACGCTTTTTCTTCATCATAGGCACTTTTTAAATCCCGGGTCAGCCCACATCGGCGGCGAGCGCCTGCTCGATGAGCTTTTGCAGCGTCTCCGCCTGCTTCTTTTCCGTGATGGCTCCTACGATGGGGTCACCCACGATATTGCCGTTGCGGTCGACCACATAGGTGGTGGGGTAGGCAAAGATGTTGGCGGTGAACTTGCCCGCCTCTCCATCTGAAGCAAAATACACGTTCTGATAGGTCGCGCCCTTCTTGGCAAGCACATCCTTCGCCTCCGCGATCGCTGACTCATCGCCGTCCAGCGTGAAGGTGTTGACGCCGATGAGGGCGCCGCCCTTTTCCGCAAGCTCCTTGTTCAGCGCGTCCAGCTCGGCAAGCTCTCCCACGCAGGGCTTGCAGGTGGTGAACCAGAAGTTGACGACGGTGACGGCGTTGGCGGAGAACAGCTCGTCGCTCTTGACGGGGTTGCCGTCCAGGTCCTTTCCTTCAAAGGCGGGGAACTTCTGCATACTGCCGTCGTCGGGAGGGGTGGTCGTGTCGCTGCCCGCGGGCATGCTCATATCGCCGTCCATGGATTTCTGCATGATCTCGGGATACTTCTCTTCCAACTCGGTCAGCTTGTTTTCAATATTGCTGATCTCCGTGGCCGACTCCTTCAGCCACTCATACTCCTCGTCACTGAACTCTCTTGGCGTCCTTGATGGTCTTGAGCAGGAAGTCGCCGTAGTTTTTGCCGTCCTCCGATCATGGTCATGCCCTTATCGGCGGCCATGAACACCTTCTCCCAGAGTTCGGCATTTTTCCGACAGGAGCGCGTTCTCCCGCTCCAGCAGCTCCTTGTGCAGGGCGAGCGCCTCCTCGGCGGTTTTCGGCTCGCCGGTCATGGCGGAGCTGTCTCCGCTCATATCCGCCTGCTTGTCGTTGTCCTTTGCGCCGCAGGCTGCAAGGGCGAGCAGCATCATCGCGCCCAGCAGCAGAGCCAGTATCTTCTTTGCGTTCATATTCGTTTCTCCTTAAGCTTTGTTGTTGTTTTCTCGCAGCGTTGCTGCGTTTTCTTTCTCTTTTCCATCGCCGAAGCCGTAGCGGAAGCACACGGCGTTCGTCGGACAGGCACGGATACACATCCCGCAGCGGATGCACTCGGTATGGTTGGGCGTTTTCGTCACATCCACATCCATCTTGCAGGCTCTGGCGCATTTCCCACAGGAGACGCACTTACTCTTGTCCACCTTCATCTGGAAGAGGGACACCCGGTTGAACAGCGCGTAGAACGCGCCCAGCGGGCAGAGCCACTTGCAAAACGGCCGGTAGAACACCACGCTCAGCACGATCACCGACAGCAGGATGCTGAACTTCCATGTAAACAGCTTGCCCAGCGCCGCCCGGATGCCGGCATTGGCAAGGGACAGCGGGATGGCTCCCTCCAGCACGCCTGGGGGCAGAGGTATTTGCAGAAGAACGGGTCTCCCATGCCCACGTCGTTCACAAGGAACGCCGGCAGGAGGACGACCATCACCAGCAGGACGGCGTACTTGAGGTATGTCAGGGGCTTGAGCTTCTTTGTGGAGAGCTTCTTTGTCGGGATCTTATGCAGCAGCTCCTGAAACCAGCCGAAGGGACAGAGGAAGCCGCAGATAAAGCGCCCCAGCAGCACGCCCAGCAGAATGAGAAAGCCTGTGATATAATAGGAGAAGCTGAACTTGGACGACCCCACCACTGCCTGAAACGCCCCGATGGGGCAGGCCCCGGAGGCCGCCGGACAGGAGTAGCAGTTCAGCCCCGGCACGCAGACGGTTTTCCCCGCGCCCTGATACAGTCCGCCCTTGAGGAAGTTCGGCAGGTGCAGGTTGGTCAGTAGCGTCGCCCCCGCCTGAATCCAGCCCCGGAAGCGGGACATGGTCTGTGAAACGCCTGAAAACTTTTTATCCAATGCCCACACACTCCAGACATAGTTTGATGGCTTTGCTCAGCACCGTCGCCGCCTCGCCCCGCCAGACGCCGAAGCACAGCATGGCGGCTCCGGCCATCAGCAGCGCGATCTGCGCCGCGGCCTTTTTCCCGCAGCTCATTTTTCATCACCCTTTCCGATTTTGTGCCCCCATCATAGCGGGAGAGTTAAAGTCTCTGTTAAGAACGAAAACTTGATATAAACCTTATCTTTTTTTGCTATAATGAAAGCAACACTAAAACGGAGAAATAAAAAGGAGGGCTCTCATGCACCTTTTAGTAATTGAAGATGAACGCGCCTGTGCGAAACCATCGTCCGCAGCCTGCGGCGGCTAGCCTACAGCGTGGACTACTGCTACGACGGGGAGAAGGCGCTGGAGCTTCTGGGCGTGGAGCGCTACGATCTGGTGCTTCTTGATCTGAATCTGCCGAAAAAGGACGGCATGACGGTGCTGCGCACCCTGCGGCAGACTGACCGGGAGACGAGGGTGCTGATCCTCTCCGCCCGCAGTGAGGTGGAGGACAAGGTGGAGGGACTGGACGCCGGGGCCAACGACTATCTGGCGAAGCCCTTCCACTTGGCCGAGCTGGAGGCCCGCATCCGCAGCCTGACCTTGCGGCAGTTCACCCAGCAGGATGTGCTGCTAAGCTGCGGAGCCCTGACCTTTGACACCCGCTCCCGCACCGCTGCCGTCAACGGGCAGCTGCTGACGCTCACCCGCAAAGAAACGGGAATCCTGGAATACCTGATGGTGCATCAAGGAAGGCCGGTAAGTCAGGAAGAGCTGATGGAGCATGTCTGGGACAACAGCGTGGACAGCTTCAGCAATTCCATTCGCGTCCATATCTCCGCCCTGCGTAAGAAGCTGCGGGCCGCGCTGGGCTATGACCCCATCCGCAACCGCATCGGCGAAGGCTATCTGATGGGAGGCGAGGAAGTATGAAGCGGCTTTCTTTACAGTGGCGCATCACGCTGATGTCCGTCCTGCTCATCGGCATCACCTGCGTGGCCATGAATTTGCTGCTGTGCTCCTCCGGTGTGTACTATATGGACACCATTGCGGACAGCTTACAGGGCGGCGGCACGGTGATCCTAAATGAGGGCGGAGCGGCGAGCTTTGATCCGCAGCTCATCGCTCCCACCGAGGAGCTGACCATCGTCGTCGACGGGGCGCAGGGGCGCTTCCGCACCACCAACTGGTACATCACGGCGGCGGTAACGCTGCTCAGCGGTATTCTGGCCTATTTTGTCAGCGGACGCGCCCTCAAGCCCCTGCGCAGCTTTGCCTCGCAGGTGGAGCAGGTGCAGCTGAACAATCTTGCCGATATGAGGATCGATGAAGACGCTATTCCGGAGTTCCGGCAGCTGAGCCGCTCGTTCAACCAGATGCTGGAGCGGCTGAACAACGCCTTTGCCGCCCAGCGGCAGTTCACCGGCAACGCCGCCCACGAGCTACGCACGCCGCTTGCGCTGATGCAGGCGCAGCTGGAGCTATTCTCCGCGGAGCATCCCGATGTGCGGCCGGAGACGGCGGAGTTCCTCACGCTTTTGCGTGAGCAGACGGAGCGGCTGACGCAGATGACCAAGACGCTGCTGGAGATGAGCAATTTGCAGCAGGTGGCGCGGAACGAGCAGCTCCAGCTCGCCCCCATGGTCGAGGAGATCTTTACGGATCTTGCGCCGCTGGCGGAGAAGCGAAGCATCACGCTGGAAGCGGAGGGCGATGCCGCCCTGACCGGCAGCGACGCGCTGATCTACCGCATGCTCTTCAACCTGACGGAGAACGCTGTCAAATACAACCGCTTCGGCGGCTCGGTGCGGGTCGAGCTTGCACAGGGGCAGGAAAAGTGCATCATTCGCGTTTCCGACACTGGCTGCGGCATCCCGGAGGAGCATCAAGCGCAGTATCTTCCAGCCCTTCTTCCGGGTGGACAAGTCTCGCAGCCGGGAATACGGTGGCGCAGGACTTGGGCTCTCACTGGTATGGGAGATCGCCGACCTCCACGGCGGCTCCGTTTGGGTAGAGAAAAGTTCGGAGAAGGGCACTGTCATTGCGGTGGGGTTGCCAACGCAACAATCAACGAAGCCCTAAAACCCTTTTATTCGTTTTTCGCCGCCACGCTTGCCGCCCTGCGGCGTTCCTCTCTGTATGGGGCGGTCAGCCGGAAAGAGAAGCGTCCCTTTTCAATCTCAAATTCCTTGCAGCCCGTGTCCTGGTCTACGTCCGTCAGCTTGCAGACGGCAGGGTGTTTGCCGCATCTACAGCCTTTTGCAGTTTGATTCCATTTTCTCTGCTGTACCCGCAGCACTGGTGCCGATGGGCACTCGGTGGGTCATCTCGCCTTTCAGCAGCACCTGATACTCTTTCTGGAAGCTGTCAAATGATAACTCCATCTTTGAAACCACGATACAGAGCCTGTGTGTAATCCAGGGTCTGCTGGGCAGTGAATCCCAGCTGCCGGTTTGCTTCTCGCTGAAGCGATGTCAGATCAAAGAAGGTCTGGGGGCTTCTCTGCTTATTTTTCTTTCTGCTCCACCTTGGTAATGATGGCACTACCTGCCTGACAGCACTCTGCCACCAGTTTTTCTGCTTCTGCTTTTTCTTTCATCCGCTCACCACCTGCTTGAAAATCCCAGAATTTCAATTCTGCCGAGTAGAACGGCTCCGGCTTGAACGCCCGGATTGCTGCATCCCGCATAACAACCATCGCAAGCGTTGGTGTCATCACGCGCCCCACATTCAGGGTTTGACCATACAGACATGAAAAAAGCCGGGTGGCGTTGATTCCGACAATCCAGTCGGCACGCTCCCTGCATAAAGCCGCCTCATATAAGGCATCATATTCTGTTCCCGTTCTGAGCTTCTGAAAGCCTTCCCGGATAGCACTGTCCTCCATCCGAGGAAATCCAAAGTCGTTCCACCGGCTTTTTGCAGCCGCACTGATGGTAATCCTGTCGGAAAATCAGTTCTCCT
>VOFJ01000661.1_pt1 | contig 19433 bp, 30 predicted proteins | sample 5384081 | NCBI WGS metagenome assembly VOFJ01 (sample SAMN12384729, study PRJNA508395) | human gut metagenome | isolation source: healthy gut I | host: Homo sapiens
CCGTTCTTGCGCGCCACATCATTGATACCGCTGATTATGGACGAATAGAAATGCGTAACAATATCCAGCTTTGATAATACCAATAATACAGGGCGTATTCTTCAACAAACTAAGGGCAAACAGGTTCCGGACGGTAATTCCATTCCTCGGCGAGCGCCTTCACGTTCCCCTCATCTCGGGACCAATCGTAACTGTCGTTCAACGCACGGGATTACGAAACGCGAAACATCCAGCTCCTTCGCCAGGTCTTTCAATGATATGTGTCTTTTCTTAGGCATCGCCAAATCCGATTAGGGTCCGACAAATATATTTTTTTTCCGGCAGCAAGCATTGGCCTCCGGAGATAGATACATGTATACCTGACATCGAGCCGTTTATATCCGATTAGGCCTGCCACGTAAACCTTTGCGTAGATTTTATGCACAAAGCGGTTATAATCAATACATAAAAGCTATACTTTGACTATTGCAAACTCAATCTATTTAAACCATGAAGTACTCTTATTGCGGAAAACCGGGATGAAAGTTCCTGTATTTAAGTTTTGGGCTTCCTCCCTGGGAAGCGTATTTTCATGAAACCCTTCCAGAAGCGGAAAGCAATCAAAGCTGGCTCACTGCCATTGAAAACGGATTATATCGTGGACGTTTCCCTTATTATGGGCAGAGGCAGAGACAGTATTAGAAAAAAAGCGCTGAAAGATATTCGCGCGACCATTTCCTGCTGTCGACTAAAGCAGGCTGCAGTTACGGTAAAGACGGTGTGAACACTGATTATTCTGTTCGGCGGGCCACCGAAAGCGTTTACGAAAGCATGGAACGCCTGCACTTGGATCATAGACCCGATTAACGTTCACGACATCGAATTTGCCGACCTCAACCAGAAATCCATATTAGCATGCCGGCATTAAATGAATTACGGGACAAAGGGATTAGAAACATGTCGGCATCACCGACCTGCAACTGAAAACCTGCAATGGGTACCGACCGTGTGCCTGAAGGTACGGTCAAATGTGAAACCGTCCACTTCGCCACTACCGCCTGAACGACGATGTTTGGTTGATTATTTCGACTATTTTGAATCGAAACAGATTGGCATCATCAACGCCTCCCCCTTTCGATGTGATTGCTGTCATAACGGGTGCCTCTTGACTGGCATCCGCACTGGCAGTATTGTAGCCTGCCGGAAAGCAGTACAAATATTGCGCTGAAAGGAAAAGCTGGCCATGCAATATTCGTAAGCAGTCCGCGGATAGCGAATTACCTCTATTCCAAGTTCCAAAGTCCGAAAATGTCAGAAGAATATCTCTATACAGAAGAAGAGCCTATCGACTGAGCTTGCGCGCGTGAAGTACAGGAAATCATCGGCGACCAGAAACGGTCATTGGTCCAATTCTTAAACCGAAAAGAAATAACCTTAAAGAAAATACCATGAACAGAAAAAAATTATAGATGCCCACCACATTTCGGCTCCGGCAGGGTTTACGGTAGTCGACGGATGCCGATACGACACTGACCAACGGACGTCGTTTCTTCATGGGCGAAATTGGCAGATGGTTCCTCCTTCATTTATCGACGGCAGGAACACGGCTGGAGATATTCCTGTCAAACAATATGGATTATGCATTGGTTTCGACTGCCGTCATCGCCACACAGGAGTATACGACGGCTCAAAAAATGATTATCTGCTGGAAGTTGTTAAGCAATGCACCCGGACCGCTTCTTCGTATGCGGCCTCGTGTGAATTTCGCCGTCCCGGCTATTTTGGCACAGGCACGCGTGAATTGGCTGCAATGCGACCAGGGGCAATCAAGATTCTGCCCAACGCTTGTTGCTCGAAGCAGGGCGCGTCTGGCTGAACTGCAACGAGATGATGGAAATGTTCCATTTATGGAAACCAATGATATGCTCCTCCATCGATTGGGTCGATGGCACGTCCAGACCGGTGAATTAGAAGAAAGTATGCCAGGAATGCCCTGATTACGAATTGCAATCGATGGTTACCCGGCCGAACTGGTTGGCGCAGATTCGCCTGGCCTGTTACCCGAATGTACGTATTGAATCCGGAGGTATTACCCATATTCAACGATGAGTTTTATCCTTTCCACGGGGCCGTCGCGATACGCGAGGCAGCGACCCGTCGGCATGGATAAACTGATGTGGGGTTCGATTATCCCGCACGATTGGATTAAAATGTCGGCTTATTGAAACCGAAGAACTGACGGAACGGGAGAAAGATGGAGAAAATGCCGCCGTCATGGCTTCAAACAGTTAATCGAGTTACCTTATATTAAAAAACATTCGAGTAAACACACCCTAACACGATATAGTATGAAACAAAAAGAGTACGCCTTACCCACTGGCTCTGATATTCAGCCTTTTCTTCCTGTGGGCTATCAGCAGCAATCTGCTACCTACTATGATAAGACAGTGATGAAAACCTGCGAACTGAATACGTTCAGAGAGCCTCTTTCCTGCCCAAGAAACGGCCTACTGGCTGGCTTACTTTCTTCCCAATACCGATTGCCATGTTCGTGGCTTGGTACAGCTACAAAGGCCGGTATCATCTTCCGGACTATTGCTGGCCGCTTTCCGGAGATTACTGTTTTTCGGCAGCCATGCTGAAAGAATATTGGGCATACCTGACTTAATCTTCTTTATGCATTGCAACCGGCATGTGTTTCTTGAATAGCCAACCCTTATGTCACAACCTCTGGGTAAACGGACCACGCAGGCTAAACCTGGGCCCAGTCGTTCAACGGCTTGGGGCATTTATCGCCGCCATGTTTCTCAATAAGTTGGTATTGAGTGGAGAACACACTTTATCTCGGACCACCCTGCCGTCGATTAGCCCGGCGGCTGGGAAGCGCCTATATACAGTTTGAAACGGATTCGATGAAGCAACGTATTATCTTATATTAGCACTTTTATTAATCATCATCGCGGTTGTATTCATCGTTTCCAAACTGCTTTTGGATACAGGATGAAGAACACAGCGGGAAAGAACAAGGACGGAAAGCTGATAGATTTCAGCGTATTTGAAACGTTCACATCTGCGCTGGGGAGTGATTGCACAATTCTTTTTACAACGGGGGACAGACGGCCATCAACAGCCTGTTTCTGAATTGTACTTTGTTGCAGTTAGCCGGCTATCGGAATCCGTGGCAACGACTTTTCTTCGGCCTGTATATGCTGGCCTTCCTTTGGGGCGTTGGATAGGGACGTTGCTGATGGTTAAATTCCGTCCGCAGGATATGCTGCTGGTCTATGCCCTGCTGAATGTCGTACTCTGCGGTGTGATTGCATTATGCGGCGGCACGTGATCGGATTACGCCTGCCATGCTGGCTGTCTCATTCTTCATGTCGATCATGTACCCGACACGACACAGTTCTCGCTGGGCGCTGAAAGACCTGGGGAACAACACCAGAAGCAGGCAGCTTTTCCTTGTCATGGCGATTGTCGGAAACTGCCTGCCCCAGTTGACAGCCGTGATGCATCATTTCGAAGCTATCTATTATACCGCTTATCTCATTCCGCTGGTTTGCTTCCTCTTCTGTGCTTACTACGGCTGGAAAGGCTATAAAGTAGTCGATTAATTTATAATATATATAATGTATCATTACTGTCCCGTAAAAGTGGATAAATAGTTCTTTGAAATAATTGAAATATAGTCTATTAGATACTACTTTTTTAGGCGCGACGATTTGAAATCATACCTTTGAGGTCAATTAAGGTGACCTCAAATGAACCAAGATAAATATGTTTTCGCTCAGTTAGTAGAATTCTTGAACAATGATAAGTTCAGAAGACTTGTAGACAAGTATGATGGCAATCGTTATGTGAAACATTTCACTTGCTGGAGTCAGTTACTTGCAATGATGTTCGGTCAACTCAGTAATCGTGAAAGTCTTCGTGACTTGATTGTAGCTTTGGAAGCACATCAAGGAAAGCGTTATCATTTGGGATTGGGTCGTTGAGCCCATTGCCAAAACTACGCTTGCATCTGCCAATCAGAATCGGGATTACAGAATCTTCGAAGATTTTGCTTTCTATATGATGAAGGAAGCATGTGAAAAACGATCGACTCACATCTTGGATATTCCAGGAAGGAAGTATGCGTTTGATTCCACTACGATTCCTTTATGTTTGGCTACATTCCCTTGGGCGAAGTTCCGTAAGAAAAAGGTGGAGTTAAGGCTCATGTCCTTTATGACATAGAAGCACAACTTCCAGCCTTTTATACAGTAACTACAGCATCCAGGCATGATTCAACAGAAATGTCCGCAATTAATTATGAGCCAAATGCTTATTATATATTTGACAGAGCGTATGACTCGTTTAAAGAACTTTATCGGATTCATATTACAGGTTCTTTCTTTGTAGTCAGAGCGAAGTCTAATCTGAAATGCAAGTTCTGTAAATGGAAGCGTAGAATGCCGAAGAATATCCTTTCAGATGCGGAAGTGAAACTGATAGGGTACACTTCTGAAAAGAAGTATCCTGAATCATTCAGAGTCATCCGTTTCTATGATGAAGAGGATGATCGTGAATTCACATTCCTGACGAATGCCAAACACATATCTGCACTTGATGTTGCCAATCTTTATAAGAAAAGATGGTTCGTGGAACTTTTCTTCAAATGGCTGAAACAACACCTTAAGATAAAAAGGTTATGGGGTACTACCGAGAATGCGGTTCGAATACAGATTAGTGTTGCTATCATCACCTATTGTTTAGTAGCTATTGTACAATATGATATGCAACTGAATCGTTCAACTTATGAGGTCTTGCAGATTCTTAGCATCTCATTAACAGATAAAACGCATTTACAAGAGCTGTTTAATAAGACTAATTTCAATGATGTCAAAGAACAATTTAATCCCCTTATTCCGGGATTATTTGATTAATTAATAACTCGTCCCGATTTTAACGGGACACTAGTGATGTAACATATTTTTCTTGTTTTAAAAATTCACATTTAAACCTATACTAAACAATTTCTGTTGCGGATAATAGGCTCCTGTACCTGAACCAGCTTCCGGATCGAATCCTTTTAGCGGACTCCAGGTTAATAGATTCTGTCCGGATACATATACTCTTAAATTATTAATATCCCAATTCCTAATGGAGAATTTAGGGAAGGTATACCCCAAAGTAATAGTTTTCAAACGTAGATAAGCTGCATTTTTCAGCCAGAAATCAGAGTTTCTGTCGTTGATCGTTCTGGAACCAACCCACATTTTGTGGATATTCGGCATCCGTATTTTCGGGTGACCAAGCATCAGCCAAATAAGCGTATGAATTTCCTCCGCTTAAAAATGTTACACGGGCTCTTGAAGAAAGCATAATGTTTCTTGCTGCTGCACCTTGCAACAACAAGCTGAAATCAAAATTATTCCAGGTTGCATCTCCGGACAAACCAAGCATCAGTCTCGGCATATTACCATTATCTGAGAGCACAGTTTGATCCCTGCTGTCAATAATTCCGTTATTATCAATATCTGCGTATTTTATATCTCCGGCCATTGAGTTTACCCCGAATTGTTGGCCTCCCCATCCAGTCTGCTGCCTCTTCCTTGCTTTGGAACAATCCGAGAGATTTATAACCATAGATGAATCCTAAAGGCCTGTCAATCTGTTTCTCATAATCCATTGCGTTGGCCGGATCGTCGATTTTTGTAACCCGGTCTTTGGCATAACTGGCTGTAAAACGAAGGTTGTAATTGACTTTATTTACCCGGTTGTTGTGAGTTAAAGTGATTTCAAAGCCTTTATTAATCATCGAGGCGTACTTTTCATTCGGCGGGGATCTACCGAATGTACCCGGTACAGAACGGACGCGGCTCCACAGAATATCACGGGTATCTTTTTATAAAAGTAATCGAGTTCGATACCCAATTTACCCTGCCAGAAATCAGCATCGACTCCGATGTTATAATTGTTGGCTGTTTCCCATGTGATATTTGAGGTTGGGAAAAACATTGTAATAAATCAGAGATTGTGCTGTATTGTTATAAAATGGACCGTCAACGGAAGAAAGTACATAAGAGTCTTGCCACTGATAGGCGGAAACTTTATCATTACCTACTTGGGCGAAGGATGCACGTAGCTTTAAATTTGAAATAAAATCTAAAGAACTACTTTCTTTAAAAAAAAGTTTTCTTCTGAAATGCGCCATCCAGCAGATACAGCCGGAAAGAATCCCCCATCTTTTGTTTTTCGGGAAAATACAGGAAGCATCGGCTCGGAAAGAGGCTTCAAACAGATATTTCGTATCAAAAATGTAACCTAATCGCCCAATGATGCCTTTACGTGCATCGTTAATACTGCTGGAACCCGTCATACTTTGATTTAATGAACCGCTTACAAACATTTCATCTTTTGGAATTAATAGGAAAATCACGTTTTGTTCCGCTAAATGAATCTCCTAATGATTGATTTTGCTCATAAACCAATAAACCAGAGAAGTTCATGTTTGTCTATAGTACGCTGGTAGTTTTAAACCAATATTCAGAAATGTGGAATAAGTTTGATTGAAACTTTCGGATAATGTTGTTTTTTACCACCTTCTCCACCTGCCGTTTTTGATCCGATGATATTTCCGTTTTCATCTTCTGAATACATCGTGTATGGCGTGGAAAAAGTCTTCCCGAAATTGTAATATTTCCCAAAAGATACATTGGCATTGGCAGATAGCCCTTTTTGTTATTGCATCCAGTTTGAGACTTGCACTTAATGTCCCTTGGAATGTGTTATATTTTTGTTGATTATATCCCGAATGTTTTACTTCTTCGACAACATGTTCTCCTCCTGTATTGATCGGATTTCCGCTTGGATAATAGGGTGTCAATGTAGGTAATACGGCTGTTGCATGCTGGAATAGGGCGGTGGATCCCACACTCGGACTGTTTGTTACTTCATAACGTCCGTCCAGACTAACACCGACACGCAAGATTTTTGAAATGTCGGTGCATCAACATTAGAACGGAATTTATAAGCTTTATAGTTGATATTGTCATACATTCCATCCTGATCTAAAACTCCCATGGACAAGAAATATTTGACAATCTCGGTTCCGCCGTTTATTGTAATATTATGGTTCTGCATTAGGGAAAAGTCTTTGAAAGAGGCGTCATACCAATCTCCTCCGGCTTGGCCGGTCTTGTATTCTCAATGTTCTTTTTCCGTATAGTAACGACTGGCATGTGCAGGGTTATTACGGTCATATCCCATGTTATCCAGAGCAATATTGGTGTTTGTGGCATATTCGTATGCGTTCATTAACTCCGGATACATTGTCGGACTTTGCGAAGAGATTGTCCCATTGTAGGTCAGACTCAGCTTCTCTTTTTTTACCACGTTTCGTAGTAACCAGAAAAACTCCGTTGTTCGCACGTGCACCATATATAGCAGCAGCAGCTCCGTCTTTAATACAGTAATACTTTCAATTTCATTCGGGTCGAAAGCATTGAAAATTATCTCGTGGAACACCATCTACCACAATTAACGGGTCGTTATTATTTAAGGTACTGTTTCCCCTGATACTAAGGGTTGAACCTGAACTTGGTTCTCCGCTTGAATTTACAGCCAGCACACCCGGCATACGTCCGGCAACGGCATTGGAGAGGTTGGTAACCGGTGTTTGTACCAACGCTTTTCCGTCTATTGCAGCAACTGCGCCAGTCAGGTTTATCTTCTTCTTGGTCCCATATCCAACGACCACGACTTCTTCCAGATTCTGAGTATCTTCAACGAGCTGGATAGCTAATGATGTTTTATTTCCAACTGCTATATCCTGTGTTAAATAGCCGATATAGGAAATCTGGATCTGAGCATTCGCCGGTATTTCTAAGGTGAAATTTCCATCAATATCTGTAATGGTACCTCTGGAAGTGCCTTTCACGGTGATATTGGCTCCAATGATTGGTTCGCCGTTTTTATCGGTGACATTACCCTTGATTTGTTTATCTGGTGTCGATACCTCTTTCTTTTCAGCGAGAGGGAGGATCAGAATATGCCCCCTGCTTCAATTTTAAAAGTCAAACCGCTTCCGGCTAATACTTCTTCCAATGTTTTTTTGCCAAGGTCTTATTCTGTTCTTTGATTACAACCTGTTTGTTGATGTTTAATTTACTCTGGTTGTAATCGACAGACAGGTCTGTTTGCTTCTCTATCTCCTGAAAAACTTTTTGTAAAGTAGTAGTTCCTTTGGGAAGACTGATTTTTTGATTTTGACCGAAAATGCTCCCTGATGCAAGCAAACTGAGAGCAAGTATAAATATTTTACTATTTTTTATAGGTACGACCAGTACCCTTTTATAATTAAAAGTCATACTTTTTGTGTATTAGATTTTTACTGTGAATGTTGATAAATTCTTAGATGTTTTATTTCAAAACAGAGTGAAGTCTATTTCGGATGCCGGAAAGCTGCTGTGAGAGGTACTTTCCGGTGTCTTTTTATTTGCGTGCCACACCTCCTTTCCGGCCTTAAACAGAAGGATTTCTTTTTCCTTCTATTTTGTAGTTGATATTTCCTGCCAGTTGAGCGAATATATACATGGCGTCTTCTATTGTTTCATGTTGTTTAAATTTCATCGTATATAAGTCGGAAGTGCTTATTTCCGGACTCAGCTTGATATGGACGTTATATTTACGTTCCATTGTAGTCAGTATCTCATGCAGCGGTTGATTGGTAAACTTTAGTTCTCCCTGTGTCCAGGCTGAACAATCGCTGGCTTCAACCCAATCGATACTGAATGTTTCTGTCCTGGCTATTATAAATCACCTGTTCATCCGGTTTCATGATTATGGATTTTTCGGGAGCCTCGTTTTTATAGATTTTGACGGAACCATGTTCCAGTGTTGTGGTGATGCGATCATTGTCCGGATAAGATTCTATGTTGAATTTAGTACCCAGAACTTCTACTTTCAAGGGACCTGTGCTAACGATAAAAGGTTTGTCCGGATTCTGGGCAACTGTAAAATTGGCTTCTCCGCTTAGGTAAACGGAACGTTTCTTTTTTTTTTGAAAACTCACGGGGGTAAATGAGTAAACTTCCTGAGTTAACCTGGATAACCGATCCATCCGGCAACTGGATGCTTTCCTGCTTACCATTGGGAACGTAGCATTCTATCATTTCGGGCTCTGCATATTCATTCTTTGTTAACCACCAAGCAGCCGTACCGGTTATTATGGGTATGATAAGAATAGCAGCGTAACGTAGTAAGCGGGTCCGTAAAGATACTCTGGCGGCAGGGTGATCCGTGTGATGGATTTTTGCAAGGTAGCATGAAAGGATTGACGTGTATTCTCATCTGCTTCTGCTTTTGTCTCCAACCATATTTGACGCATGGCCGTTTCTTTTTCCGGAATATCTTTGCTGCTGATAATCCAGTTTCTTATAATGGGACGATATTTTGACGGGACCGTGTGGTCTGCCATACGCCGTAATATGTTATAAACTTTGTTTTTTTTTTCCATCTCACTATCTGTTTATAATAGTAAGACTACAAAAAAGAAAAACACACGTAGTCTGTTTTCTAAAAAATAGCATTAAAACAGAAATAACTTTACGCAGGTCGGTGAGGGCGGCAGATATATGTGTTTCTACGGTCCGTTTACTGATGTTCAGCTGAAAAGCTATTTCATCATTACTAAGCCCCTGTTTACGGCTCATGCAGAAAATTGCCTTACGTTTGGGAGGCATTTTTTCAATGGTGACCTCTATCAGTTCTTCCAGTTCTTTGGCAAAAACGATCTCTTCCAGTTCCTCTACAGACGCAATATGGAATGACTCTTCCATGGGAATTGTATTCGGAGAATAAGAACGGTCGAGGTATGTATAGAGTGTATTTTTGGCTATCCGGTAGAGATAAGCATTTAGATTTTCAACTTCTGCAAGCGACAGTCGGTTTTGCCACAATTTAACAAAGACATCCTGTGCCAGGTCTTCTGCTTCTGCTTCAGAATCCAGGAAAACCGGACAGGAATAGCTTTAGCTTAGGAAAATAAAGCATGAATAAACTTTCAAATGCTTTTGCATCTCCGTGGCTTAAATTCGTTAATAGTATGCGCTCCGTATCTGTATTTTGCATGAGGTGAAATCTATCTCGGTCTCCAAAGCAAAATTAAAAGAAAAAGCTGAATAAAATTCTTATTGACAGAATTAATCCTGTGCATTCTTCTTTTTTTAATTCTGTCAATAAGGATAGATTATTATTTGAATATGGATTTTATCACTTCTCCGGTCCATGATAAAGGCTGTTTTACCTTGAATAGATGCAGGATGACGGCAGCGGTGTTTACTGTGTTATTGGGTTCTGTGATTTTGAATTTTTTGATACCCGGGCCGGTGATTCCCCAGGGAACGATCATTTCATCGGTGCTTACCCCGCCGTGTCCGTAGTTTATGCCGCCGTGGTCTGTAAGGAACATGAAATGGGTATCTTTATATAATCCTTCCTGTTTTATTTTCTCGATGAACCGTCCGATTTCTACGTCGGCTTCTTCAATGGAGCGGATATATTCGGGTGACATCCATTTGTATTTATGCCCGGCATGGTCGGTATGGACGGAATAGAGGAAAACCAGTGTCGGATCTGTCCGGTTGGCTTTCAGGAAAGAAAATGCTTTTTCGTAATTCGGAACATAGGCATCCTTTTCCAGATAACTTACTTCATCCAGATATTGTTTGTTATACGGATAAAAAAGGTTGATCCAGTTGTAATAAAAGGCTGTTTTTCATTTGTGGGATGGCATCTTTCAGTACCTTAAAGACAGAAGGGTAGTAACCTGCGCTGTCTTTTTCGATTGCAGGCAATGTGAATTTAGAGATTTCCCAGCTATTATCCACTACGCCGTGCTGTTCAGGGCCGCTTCCGGTCAGATGACTGGTCCAGTTTGGGAGCGTTACCGAAGGCATGACCACGCGTGTATCGAGAGAAAGGGAGCCTTCTGCCATTAATTTATCCAGGTTTGGAGTTTTTGCTTTCAGGTATCCTTCAACACAGATGCCGTCAAGCGAGATCAGGACGATACGTTTCGCAGCGCGTGCATTTGTTTCTGTAGGGATTGCTGCCACGGGGCGGGAGATAGAGGCGGTACCCAATGCAACTGCGCCTACTAATCCCTGTTTAAAGAAACTTCTTCTTGAGTTTTCATATTTTCTTATAATTATATTGTATAGCAAAAAAGTCTGTCATTGTTTTATTCCCAGATAGAAAGGAACAGCCTCCAAAAAATAATGAAATATATTATTGGAGGCTGACTTTGTTCTGAAAAAAGCTACGCAAAGGTTTGCGTAGAAGTTATTTGAAGTTCATTTGTATCCATCCGGCCACATCGCCATCTTCAGCAATATAAGCATCCAGATATTTTGTTCTGTTCGCATCATAATTCAGATAAAATTCATTGCCGGAATCGGAATAATTGGCTATTAAGAAAGAGACATATTCAGGTAGTATCCATGCTCTTAAATGTTGCTTTCCATTTGATTCAATGTTTATAGTGTCACCTCTCTCATTTATGAAATTTCCGGTTATTATATGCTGTTTGGTTGATCTGAAATCATTGGAGCCATACTCATTACCATCTTTACTGAAACTGTGTTTAGGAATGTCTCTTCGTTTTAGATATTTACTTGAAGTTTCGGATAAAATGCTTTAGCAATGCCTTCTGTACGTCCGATATGGTCATCAGGGTAAGTACTCCAAAGAGATTTTCGTTTCCAGCCCAATGTGTTATATTTCTTAGGAAGATTGAACCCTATCCCGATCTGACGAATTCCATTGCCGATTTTGAAAATATTCAATACGTAGTCGATTCTGAGTCTTTTTTTCATTATCAATGGAATAGACCAATTCTACCGGGTTTACACCATACTTACCGTGTATTGTAATTGAGATACCTTTCTCTGTGTGTGTCAAATATTCGGATTCAAGTGTCCAATCGGTCAGAGGACTGGAAGTAAAACCTATCTCTTTTTTCCGAACGCTCCTGCGGTATGTAATCAATTACTTCATTCTCTTTTAAATGAGGAATGGCATACATGTTTACTGGTCCGGTTATAATTTTTTCTCCTTTTTTCTTTATAGAGACAAGTGTTCCGCTTGTCCGGGAAAAAAATGTACTGAATATCTTTTGAAGTAATCTGGTATGAAGAATCTGTGGAAATGACTTTTTACATCTCCTTTCGCTAACTCAGGCATGGGATAATAAGGTGAATAGTTTCTTGGAACTTTCCAAGTAGATAGATCAAAACCTCGTCGGTCTCTCATAGTGATTGTGAGAGTGTCCCCTTTTACACAATGAGGTATGTGGAGACTACCCTGCATTCCGGTGCTATATCGACTTCTACAGTTCCTTGCCGGTTCATATCTTTCCATAATATTTCTATTTGGTTGGTATTTTTTGTGTGTTGTATCGATTTTTTCCAAAGAGACCAGTGTTTCGTTATTGGAACTCTGGAAAATGTTTGCTAGTCACAATAATAGGAGAGTAACTCATTTTCATATGCCAGAATTCCGGTTTTTCCCTTCTGAATCCATCGACTACTCCCCCAAGGACCATATCCACAGGGTTTGTTTCCTTTGGGATAATACATTTCGTCGGTACATCCCCAGATACCTAATCCGGTAATGGAGGGGATTCCTGAATAAAATCGACAAAATATTTAAGATAATCCCCCCACATATCCCTTAATCCCGGATCTGTTATGTTTTCGGAAGTGTTATAGCAATTCAAGTGGAGTGCCTCTCCGAATATGATCGGGCGGAAATAATTTTCAAATGCCATTAGCCCTTTCCAACCCGGATAATGTTTGGCTCCGATATCAGTAGCTTTTATGATTCCGTGAGTTTCCGAATGGGGAAAATTTAACTGGAATATTAGGAGTTAACTCCTTTGCCAGAAGTAAACTATTGTAAAATTTAGGTTTCCATTCGCTTTCATTACCTAAAAAGACCAAAGTAAAGATACAAGGATGCGAGCGGTCTCTGATCACCATTGATTTGAAACTATAGAAAAATTTGACTGATTCTTTCATATGAATCTTTTCCGGACTCCCAGCAAACAGGCGCTTCGCCTTCTACAAAGATACCATATCGGTCGCATAGATCTAACATGTAACTATCCGGAGGATAATGTGATGTACGGATATAATTGCAATTGGCGTTCCGTAATTGTTCAATACCCCGGCGGAGGGAAGCCGTATCTTTTATGGCACGTCCATCGTAAGCGGAGATATCGTGGCGGGCAACACCTCTTAATTTAACAGGAAGATTGTTTACATACAAGATGTTTTCTTTGATTTCTATTTTTCTAAATCCGAAATTTCTTTTTTTATGACTTCTGTCTTTTTGTTGTTCTCAAAAAAAGAGATATTTCTATGGTATATAGGAAGGGAGTTTCTGCATGCCACAGTCTAGGTGCATTAATGATAATGGGACTCAACTGGTTCAATCTGTTTTTCTTGCCGGTAAACCTCTTTTTCCTGCTATTGGCAATCCTTCTATGCCTCTTTCCATTACGACAATTTCGATTTTGGGATTTTTCTGTTTACCGGATAATGAAATATGCGTATTTAATATACCTTGTCTAAATCATCGGATAATTGCGCTTCACAATATAAGTCGTTAATATGAGTTTGAGGAACGGCAATTAATTCAACACCACGCAATATACCTCCGACTTGGTGTTTGGCGTAATGAGATATTTTTGATATTTCACTGGCCAGCGATTCACTACGTACGTAAATGAGTAGTTGATTTTTGCAGGAAGAAGGAAATGTGTTAAGTCTTTTTCGAACTGTGTCATCGAACCTGTATGTTCTCCTACATATTTCCCATTGAGATATATTCGGCATTCGCTTTCAACGGCACCGAAACGGATCAGTGTTTTTTGATTTTCCCAGTCAATAGGAAGTTCGAACTCCTTGTAATATCCGGCCCACTTCCCGGATTCAACTTGAAATGATTCCATGTACCATTCCGAGGGAACGGAGATCGGTTCCCATTCGAAATCAGGTTTACTAATCCCGTTAGGTATGTCCTCCACATTTTTCGTGAATAACCAATCCCCGTTCAATGAGATTGTTGGTTGACTGGTTCCTTTTACGTATATGGGAGTTGGAGTATGTATGATCTTGCTTTCTTTGTTTAAAATAGGGTATAATGTCTCTACTGTTTTGAATGTGAAATATAGAGTCATTTGGGTGGGCTTGTGTAAAAAGAATATAATACACTTATGCCGATGATAAGTAATAATTTATTTTTCATTTGATTATAGTTATTGATATGTATTCAAAGAAACAATAATTATTTAAATAGCAATCATTTGGAGTATATTCAATGTTTCATCAAAATGGAACTTCTTTGAAATATTGTTGGAGATTTAGGAATAAAAAATTAAAGATTTCTGTAAGCATCATTGTGAAAATGGCGGTACTTACAGAAATCTTTACTTTTATTCCTAGTGAGAGAGCAATTATAAATATATGTGATTTATTGATTATTTACTTCAAACCGATATTCCTGTTTTATCTGTATATCGGAAATTGTCGGAACGATGCAATCAGCCGGAACGACATTTTTTCTCGAAAATAAATCGGGACATCTGCCGATTTCAGTCCGTCGATACGTATCACCATAGGATTAGTATCGATTGATTCTTTCAGGCGGCTTAAGCTGAGAATCCATTCTGTTCCATCATAGAAAGAGTCACCTATCAGATCCCCGTTCAGGTAAGCATTGGCTACATCTCCTTTATAAGAAATATACAGACGTGTCTCCTCGTCGCTACAGGTTGCTGCCGGAGCTTTTACTTCATAAATACCTATGTGTTCTTCGGGAGCAAAGGTGGAAGGCTTATTATTTCCGGCAGTTGTTAGAACGGGTTTGTTATCTGCCGATAACCAGGTCGCATCAGTATTCCAAAGAATGCGTTTTCCATTCTTCAGAAGCACTTCTATTTCTGCAGTAATCTCTTTACCGTTGGAGGTCGTAAGTTCGATCGTATTGTTTCCGTTCTGAATGAAGTCCGTTACATTAGCATAGAATAACCACCCATAGATGTCGCTTTTGTTTCTTTCCCATTGATCGTACAATTGGTTGAACCGGATGATACATAACGTAAATAGGCACGTTCCACTTTTTGAAAATGTATTCAATGAGAACAGACGTTTTGCCATGTTACCTTCTGCCGGACGGATCCATTGACTTTTTTTCCATAGGGGCAACGGGGCGGAATGTCGCTTGCAGATTATGTGTATCAGTTCTGACTGTTTGTTGTTTGAATGTTCCGTCTTTTATACATCCAAATATCTGTCGATGGCTGGTCATTGATCAAAGTGATCTTATCATTATCATAAATCAATGATGAATTGGTAATACCGACAAATTCTTTTCCCTTTTTTACAGTTCCTTTCCAGATATGATCCGATTCTTCCTCCGTCAGCGTAACAAAGCGTACTTTGGAACCATTCTCTTTCGTAATTTCAATGGCACATTCTTTACCCGGAGTTAACTGGTCGATGAAATACCCGTTTTTTCTTCCCAAGGATAATGCCGTTCTTTACTTCAACGCTCCGGATTCCTTTGTTTTCAATTAAATATTCTCCATAGGTATAAAATCATCCTCAAAGAAGAAGTAGGTATCAGTGCTTCCTTCTCTCTCAGGAAACAGACAGGTTGCGTCGTTGAATATTTCAACAGCACATTACTTAGCTCCTGATTAAATGGCCAAAGAAAGTAAGTTCCGTTTTTCACCGTTACTTTCTGACGTGGTATACGGATTGTCTCATCTTTCAACTTTATGGAGAACTGAACATTTTTATAGTCTTTCCGGCTATGTTTGTATAAATAATTGGAACAAAATAGATAACCGGTATTCCCTGTTTAACCGGACGGCCCATTGCAAGTTGTTTCTATCCTGGTTAGTGGTAGGCAGATAAGCGACAGCCGGAGCCAGCGCTGTTCCGAAATCATTCATGAAATAGTTATATTTCTTCGTTTCCTGCATGACTGTACCCAAAGTTCCGAATTCACGGATGGGGGCCTGGTAGTCGTAACTGATGCGAGGACCGGATGATTGGTATGTACTTATTTTCCCGACAGGATTAGTACCGCCGGTATACATATAATACCCCATCATATTGGCTCCGCACCCCAGGCGTAAATTGATATTTTCTCCCGCCATTTCTTCCGGTACGACGGCACGACGTTGGTAGAAGGCTGTGGTTCCAACGCCTATTTCACAAGTGAAGAAAGGGGGAGTCATTATTTTCTCCGCTTAAAGATTCTACATCTCCTTCGATCTTGATAATATCGGTACCTATATTGTCAGAAAGACGGTTGTAAGTGAAAAACTCAAAGTTGGATGTCGGTATTTCATCCTTTCCGGATGCAGTCCATGGAGCTTCGATATAGAATCCTGCGTAAGGAACGATTTCTCCTTTCGGATATTCGCTGTCCATCCAGTGGGTCATCGAATAAAGAGGGACATCGAATCCCTATCTCTACTGCCATCTTTTTTCAGGTTGAGAAGATGCGAGACGATCATTCCCGGGCGTACGTATTCGTTTTCCAGTTGAAGGGGCCATGACGGGGCCTCCGTCTTTCCATAATAATCCTTTTACCTGGTCGTATACAGCCTGATACCAACGCCGTGTATATGCGAGATACAAAAGGATCGTTTGAGCGGGTTACCAGATTTTTGTTATTGACGATCCAGTCAGGTAATCCTCCGTTTTTGATTTCCGCATTGCAGTAAGGACCGAAACGCAAGTGCACTTTCATGTCCAGTTCTTTGCATAATTCGATAAAACGGCGGAGGTTGAGATGCCCTTCCCAGGATAGTTCACCTTCAAATTCTTCGTGCAGCGACCAGATACAATAGGTCGCGACGATGTTGATACCGGAAGCTTTTTCATTTTGAGTAGTGCATCGCGCCAATACCGATGGTGCATACGGTTGTAATGAATTTCTCCCATTACAGGGAGTTGAGGAATACCGCCTTCTTCCAGATATAGGTTATTAATGCGGATTTCTTTTCCAGCTGGGCCGGAATGGCCCAGTTGGAGATATTTCACTGTGGGGAGGAGTTACTTTACCCAAATCTATTTTGTACTGGGCAAAGATACTTCCCGCGGCAAAGAGTAGCGCAGATAATAGAATTTCTTTTTCTCATTTATAAGTCGTATTTTTTTATGTGCGTACTACTTATTTAAGTCAGTGATCCTGATCGTCCAGTTAGCATCGTCCCCGTTTCCTGCCGTTACTTTATATACAAATTCCTTGGCGAAAAAGTCTGACGGGAAAATCCCCATTGCGGGAGCATTACCTACCGGGCTAATGCGGGCGGAAGTCGATGCGTCAACGTTGATCGCTAATGTACTTAATGAAACCTGATTTCTGATTTCAGTTGTAAATGTCTGTGTGGCTTCAGGTACTTTGATCGTACAAACGATTTCTTTTTTGCTTTATTATCAATCGTTTTCTCCGTAGTCATTTCCATTACACGCAGTCTTTTACCACTTTCATCCCACCATCTGTATTCGAAACGGACATTTGTGATGTCATTCTGGTTGTACGTTTCCAGATCATCCAAACCTGCTTTCAGACAAGATGTGTTCAGCGCAATCAGCCATAAAAGTAGAACTAAATAATTATACAGTGCTTTCATTTTCTTGTTATTTTTATAAGACATTTATAATCGGTTACCAACCTTCGTTTTGATCGAGAGACGGGTTGTTTACTCTTTCGCCTTCCGGAACAGGGAACAAATATCTTTTCTTTGTAAAGACACGTTCGTTGAAAGAAGTTTGGTAAGGCAAAGGTATGATTTCAAAACTTTTTCCGTCTTCGGAAATACTGATAGAATGATGTACCTTTGTCAACTCTTCCACTTTGTCTTTTCCATCGGCTTTTTCCCCATCGTAATAAACTCCAGTACCTGTCACCTTCATGCACAAGGTCGATGCGACGTTCGCGTTTATAGGCTTTCAGGCCGCATCAGAAGAGAGATTCAATGGCAACTCAGGCATTCCGCCGTGCACGGTACGGGTTTTATTGATATATTCGATTGCCGTGTTGATATTGCCTTGACGCAACATTACTTCCGCATAGTTCAGATAAGAACGTCCCAGGCGCAGAACTACATAATGATAGTAGGTCGGATCTGAATTTAATAGCGGTTTTGCTGTATATATCCCTTTACGCCATATATATCCTGTAAGTGCCATTCCCCAATCACCTCCGGCTTTACTGTCCCAATGTAAATTACCTTTATCACGCATAGTAACCAAGCTGTTAAAGTATGTACTGGAATCCTGTACGATTGTTGCATAGAAACGATTATCTCGATTCCGGTAAATCGCATCTGATACATATCCGCCGTTTTGTTGATAGTTTTTGTAAAAACTGCTTTGATTCCAGTCTTTGGCTGTTCCGTCAACATCTTTGACTTCGTATTCATTGACTAGGTCAACCGAAGGGAACATACCGATCCAACCTTCAAAACTATCGTTTAACGGAGGATTTTTTTAGCAAATTCTTTCAGTTTGTCGTTGTTAACATTTGGTACAAGAGTTTGCATCCATGTATCGGCGAATTTTGTATTGTTCTCATGCCTGAACTGTCTTAAGGATAATTTCTTTGGAACTTAACGCATAATCGAATTCGTTGAACATCTTCTCGTAATCGGTATCCAGACTATATTGCCCGAGAGCGAAAAGGTCTTCGCTGGCTTTCTTTGCAATGTTATAGTATTCATCCTGTCCCGATTCGATATAGGCGGCACCGTGAAGTGCCACTTCTGCCATCAGTGCATAGGCTGCCCCTTTGGTCAGTATACCGACTTCGGAGCTTTTTATGGAAGCAGGCAGGTCGACAACTGCGTCTTGCAGATCTTTCAGGATAAAATCGTAGGTATCCTTGATCGTTTCCGTTCGTGGCAGTTCCATTTTTTTTCTTCAGGATCGAGTACGCGGTCTACAATCATCAGTTTTCCAAATAAACGGGCACGGCTGAAATAGATCATAGCACGCTGCATTTTGGCCTGTGCGATCAGATAGTTTTTATCTTGTTCCAGAAAGGTGGTGTTTTCCTCCATCTTCTGAAGCATGAGATTACATTTACGGATGTTTGAATAAACATCTCCGGCTTTTATCTTTATCGGCACCAGGATTCCAGCCGGCATCGTAGTAGCGGTCGATCTGTTCTTTGTTTACATTCGAAGCGCCTCCATCATCCTGGATAACATCATTGTCTGTCCATTTATCATTCCAGACTAATTGTCCGGTGGCATAACTCAGCGAAGGATACAAGAAGGCCTGTGCCAGTTCTGCACTTTCCCATACATCATTTTCCGAAAATTTGTCTAACGGGCCTTTATCCAGAACGTCACTGCAAGCTGTAGCCACATCCCAGCAATACGTAACTTC
>VOFJ01002277.1_pt1 | contig 19430 bp, 25 predicted proteins | sample 5384081 | NCBI WGS metagenome assembly VOFJ01 (sample SAMN12384729, study PRJNA508395) | human gut metagenome | isolation source: healthy gut I | host: Homo sapiens
TATTACGTATATTGCTCCATTCCTGCTTGTTTCCTGAAATTTTGTCCGATCAAGAGCAGCGGCGATTGCTCTTTATCCATCAGGAAAGAACGAAGCCGTTATCCCCATACAAGAGGAGCTGATTGTTCCCAATTAAAAGACGACGATACTGTAACCATACTGTTTTCCTCCGGGTCCATCAGCGACCCGAGTAAGCCCTGACAAACCGCATTTTTGGATAACTATTATTATATGCATATGTTTCCATAAAAACGGCCCTTAATGAGAATGACAGTATATTGGGATATTATTTGCCCTTGAATCACAATAATACGTTCTGATCATCACCTCTATCCTTTTTCTTGGGAATTGATCAGTACAGATTCAGACGGAGCCGAAGTTATCGGAATATTCGTTTTCTCCTTGACATCGCCACACAGTTCCACTCAACCGTCGCCGGAACCATCAGTTCTCAGCTAGCGGTCATTGCCCAGTCGCTAAAAAACGATCCGTTTCCACCCTTAACTGGGATCTTCACACACCCCATACCTCGTTGTCGGCGCGGGAACCCGTCACGCCAAAAAGCATGTCTGGATTTTAACCGGGAAATGAAGCAATACGGCCTTCGTCCCTGCGGTGTAGACCCCTGCTATGCTTAACCGAAACCACCCATCATCACAGCCTCTTCACGAGCGTGACAAAGATATTGGTTATTTAATCATTGATTCGGCGATTATTTAGCAATGGGCGACAGCATCCATCCGGTCGATCAGCACTCCCCGCGCACGCGTTTAGCATCTGTGGGCGTACCTATTGCAGATGCGGATATCCGTATTTCCTCACGGAAGGTTGATTTTTATCCGGAGATTACCATCGGCATTGTCCGTATCAAAGCCCCTTCGACCGCCGATCACCAGGAAACCCCAGCCCTATCGTATCCGAAGACGGCTGGCTGGATACCGGTGATATCGGTTTGATTCACGAAAGGCAGCTATATATTATCGGCCGCTATAAAGATATGTTTGTAATCCATGGTAAAAAACTATTATTGTAACGATTTTAGAAAGCGAAATCACGCAAAATCTATCCCTTTTCCCCCAACAGTATCGCCATTTGCGCCCTGTCCGACGGATCGTGAAATCAGCGAAGCCTTACTTTGTTTCCTGAAACATCCGGGCGAAATAGATAAGGGGTTTCTTGAGCTATCCGATAGAATTTGGGAATGCCAGTATCCTGTTATGGGATTTCCATTGAAGCTTTTGTATCATTGGATGAGTTTCCCTCAAAAACCTCATCCGGCAAAGATCCGCTCGTCAACATATGAAGCAGGGCTATCTTTATAAGCATGAGGGGTACGATCGGATTTACCGCGTTAAAATCGGCGGCCGACTCTCCGGATGAAATAAAGAAAAAAAACCTTCTGGCAATCTTCGCTTTTGGAACATTGATCATGAAATTGGAGAGTACGATAACTATCTGGATTTTTTGCAGGACTGAATTCGCTTAGCCTTTCCCTGATTCATCTTTCTTATTGATCACATATATCCAGGATTCTATTGAAATGTGGGATCTTGCTTTCAATTGTCCTCATCCACGAGCTGACCCAAAGAATCAGTCAATTAAGAACGGAAGTCAACGAATAAGAAAAAATAGGCAAACAACAAAATATGAATCAGGCAAAATTCACGATCTGGCCAGGACATAGCTGTTATTGGCGTCGGTTTGCGTATTGCCGATGCAGAATCGTTGGAAACGTATTGGTCACTGTTTGACCACAATCCCGATTGCATGCGCGATATGCCAAAAAGAATCGACAGGGAGCAAGTCATAGATTTTTGCGCGCCTGTTTCTTCCCAGAAGAAATAGATCCTCATTTCTACAAGGGCTGTTATCTGGATCACATCGACGAATTTGATTCCTCCTTCTTTTCATGCCCCTCGCGCGAGGCGCAAACTACGGACCCGGTGCAGCGTATTTTATTGCAAACCATATTCCATACGTTCGATGATGCCGGTTATAACTCCAAGGCTTTGAACGGTACCAAAAACCGGTATTTTTATCGGATATACCTCCGCATCGATAAAAGACAACTATGTGACCAATATCGCTTTCCGTTATCCCGAACTAATGAAATATTCCATGGTGGGAAACATGTCCGCCATCCTCCCCGTCCGTGCCTCTCATTTGCTGAATTTGCATGGGCCGGCAATGATGATGGACACGGCCTGCTCATCCTCGTTGGTTGCCGTGCATCAAGCCTGCAAAAGCTTGTTGGACGGCAGTTCAACTATGGCTATCGCAGGAGGAATAAAGCTCAATGTCCTTCCTCTGATATTGGAGGACATGAAGCTGGGGATTGAATCCTCGGACGATAAAACCCGGACTTTTTTGACGATAATGCCAGCGGCGCCTCTATTGGAGAGGGATGCGCCTGCGTACTGCTAAAACCGCTGGAGCATGCTATAACGGACAAGGATCATATCTATGCCGTTATAAAGCGTGGTCGGCAGTCAACCACGATGGAAAGTCCACGGGTATTACCGCCCCTAACCCCTGCATCTCAGACCGCTGTTATTTTGGATGCTTGGGACAGGGCGGGCATTTGCGCTGACGACCTGGATTATATAGAAACCCATGGAACCGGCACTATATTGGGCGACCCCATCGAATTTCAGGGCCTTTGTCATGCTTTTGAAAAACAGACAAATAGAAAACAATTTTGTGCGTTGAGTTCATCCAAAACCAATATTGGACATCTGTATGAGTGCGCTGGAATCGCCGCCTTTATTAAAGCGGTCGCAGCATTAACGCATCAAAAAATCCCAGGAATGTGTCATTTACGGTTCCCAATAAAAAAATTGATTTCTGTGATTCTCCGTTTTATATCAATACTCTTCCGCGGGAATGGCCTTCGGAAAACAATCATGTCAGAACCTGTGGTATATCCGCTTTTGGTATGAGTGGAACCAACTGTCATGTTGTCCTGCAAGAATACAGGGCCGAAACGCCTGAGCTCCTCCAAGAGCGGGAATCGGATATGCCCTGCCTGTCGGCAAAATCGTTGGAAAGCCTGCGGCGGCTAGTGGCCCAATATGCGGCGTTGATCCGTGATTCCAATAAAACAGTAGAAATTGCGGGGCTGCTAATCTCTATCGGGATCATTATCCTCTTAGGGTATCGCTCGTGTTTTCCGGGAAGGAGGACCTTTGCTCAAAAATTGAGGCGCTGAGGACTACGGACTGTTCCGATTGGCACACCATTCCGGATGTTTATTACCATCCTGAGGGACGACTCCGGAAGAAAAAATCCCAAATGACGCTTTGAAAGCCGCATAGACCGGTGCAATCAAGCAATGCGTCATCTCATCTCCACTAGCACCCTCTGTGACGATCTGAGATTCCTTGCCGATGGATACAGCCGCGGAATGGAAATCAGCTGGCCCATACTTTACAGGGATTGTTCTATCCGGCGTATTTCTTCCCGTGTACCCATTCCAACAAGAGCACTTCTGGCTTCCGTCTAAAGGCCCCTCTGTGCCGCTTACCTGCAAAGCAGCAGAATCGACTCCCCAAGATTTCCCCTATCTTTTTGAAACAGACGACTCCTTTACTATGAACGTGCGTTTATTCCTGAATCCGCTTCCCCTGTGGAGGATGCTGTATCCGGATCTTGTTTGGCTATCCAGTTTTCTTCCTATCCCCAGAACGATCTGATCCGTTCCTTGAAACAGCGCTTCACCCGGGTCGAGGTGGCGACGGTCAAGGAAGAACAGATTCAAAAAAGATGGGGCGGCGGCTTACTTTGAGAAACTGTACTGTTCCCTTGATCTCTCAAAATGTCCCATATAGTCATCATTGGATACCTTTTTTGCTTCTGCCTCCCGCTCTGTAAAAAGAATTGGCTCTACAGAAGAAATCCATGTATGTTTTCTTTATTGAGCCTTTATCGTGTTCTCAGTGAACGGGATCAGCCCATGAGAGTATATTCCCTATGCTCCCACTGTTTCCCTGTAACGGGAAAGGAACCGGATTTCAACCCGGAAAACGCCACTCTATTCGGCGTAGAAAAGCAACTAACCGGGAGTTCCGTAAAATTCACACACCTGCTGTATCGATTTAGATTCCCCTCTACCCGTGGGAAAAATCGTAGAGGAGATCGTTCGAAAGGAAGATAACGACCTCGTTGCCTTCCGCGAGGGAACACGTTATGTAGAAGAAATACGAGAAAAGGCTCTGATTTCTACCCCAAATCATCCCGTTGTACAGGATAAAGGCGTTTATCTTATTAGCGGCGGCCTTGGGGGATCGGCTATGAAACAGCAAGAGAAATTACCAGACGCGCCAATGATACCACGCTTGTTATATTGGGGGCGTTCCGCTCTCCCCGATGAATCCGAGTGGCAAAGCATAACGACATCAACAACAGATACCACCATGTCGGAAAGCTGAACCGCCTGTTAGAACTGAGGCGTAATGCCCGGGTCCGCTATTATTCCTGCAATATAGCCGACGAAAAAAGGTCTGCTCCATTGTTGAAGAAGTCCGTAGGCTATATGGCCCCATAAAAGGGGTAGTCCACGCTGCGGGAATTGGTGGCGGGGCGCCCCTTTCGCAAATGGATTCTCACAGAGTAATGGAAATGCTGTCTCCAAAAAGTAATGGGAACATATGCTTTTGATAAAGCTACCCGTGATGACAGCCCTGACTTTTTGTGATGTTTTCCAGTATATCAACCATTTTTAGCAGCTCGGATCTGACAGACTATATTGCGGGGAAATCTCTATCTGGATGCCTATAGCGCATATCGTTCAAGACTATGCAGGGGAACCAGTATCACAGTTAACTGGGCCACTTGGTCTGAAACAGGTATGTCCACCAAAAATAATTTTACTATTGATACGCTATTCAAATCCATCAGAACGCACACGGGAATACAGGCCCCCTTTCATGTTCTGCAAAAACAAAAGCGGGAGCACCGTTATCGGTGAACTCAATCTTGACAATATGATTGCGCTGCTGCCCTTGAGGACATATCCTATGAGAATGTCCGAGAAGATTCAGAACGCAGTCCTGTTGTTGGAACAAAAACAGGAAAATGAACAGGCCCTCTGTCCCTTCTTCTGTCTCAGGAGCCTACGGTCTGGCAGAACGAAAGGTAAGTTCTGTCTGTCGGGATGTGCTGGGATATGAAGAAATCAACATATTGGATAATTTCTTTGAACTGGGCGCAGATTCCATTATGCTTGGCCTTATCTTTCAGGGACTGGACTCTTTGTATCCCGATTTATTGCAGGCCACTGATCTGTTCGCCTATCCTACCGTAAAATCATTATCGGAACATATTGTGGAGTGGCGGAGGTGAAACGGACGAGGGTTTTGCATCCGCCCCATTGGGAGACGATGGACGAGCAGGTAGCTTCCCTTGAAAACAGCGATTCTGACATCGACGACGGCATCGCCATCATCGGTGTCGGATTGGATCTTCCCAACGCCAACAGTCTGGAGGATTATTGAGGCTATTAAACAACTCCATCAATGTGGTACGCGATATGCCCGATAGCCGTTCATTCGATATCAAAAGGCATCTGCGCAACCAAGGCATGCGCGAGGAAAATATTCGATTCCGCAAGTGTGGATTTCTGGACGAAATTAATCGTTTCGATTTCGGCTTTTTCGGCATGTCTCCTCGTGAGGCTTCTCTAATTGATCCAGTCAACCGTTTGTTCCTGCAATGCTGTTCGCGCGCGCCATCGATGACTCAGGTTACGGGCAGGAAGGCATGAGAGGGAGCAATACCGGCATTTTTCCGATATTCCCAGCGAATCTGGGCAATACATACAGTCGTCTGTTATATGAGACGGACCCGACTTATTTTAACGCCTCTTCCCCTGAATCAAGTCAGCATGACGGCTAGCCGTGTTGCCCTATGTATTTGATTTAAAGGGTCCCAGCATGGTTTTTGGATACGGCCTGTTCCTCTTCTCTAGTGGCTATTCACATAGCCTGCGAGCAAATACGAAGCGGCAGTGCCAATCATTCTTGCTGGCGGCGCCTCCATCAGAAGCTCCCCTTTAAACGGTTTGAGATTGGTTTTGAATCTGACGAAGAAACCAGAACCTTCGCTGACAACCCTTTCGGGATCGGCAGTAGCGGAAGGGGTTGGTGTCGTCTTATTGAAATCACCTGGCAGGCGCGTATTGACGGCGATTCCATTTATGCTATAATCCGTGGCAGGACGGCAGTTCCTTTGGCATTGCCGCCCCCAATTATCTTGCTCAGTCGGAGTGGCTATACAAAAGCGCCTGGAAACAGGCCGGTATATCCGGACGCGATATCAGTTATATTGAGGCGCACGGTACGGCGACCCAGTTAGGCGATCCAATTGAAATCAATGGAATTACCCACGCCTTTTTCTACTTGTACGGAGGAAAAGCAGACATGTGGAATTGGGTCTGTCAAGACAAATCTGGGCCATGCCAACGGGCCTCCGGCATGTGTGGCATCTTTAAACTGATTTTGATGCTGCAAAACAAATGGATTCCCGCGAGCCTGAACTTCCAAGCGCCCAGTATGAACATTGACTTTATAAACTCCCCCGTATATGTTGTCAATCAAGGCATGCCGCTTCAGCCTAAGGGAGATAAAACACTGGTCGGTATCAACGGTTTTGGAATGAGTGGAACAAATGCACATATAATTTTACAAGAGGCTCTGGCTACCCCTTCCATTTCCCATGCCAATACCCATGATCCCGTATTACTTTACCATATCCGCCAAATCAAAACCGCTTTTTTTTTGGTGGAGGAATATGCCCGATATTTGCATTCCCATCCGAAAGTAGACATCCAAAATTTCTGCTATATTCTGAACACAGGGAGAAGCCCTATCCCTACCGTTTGGCTTTCCAGCTACAAGATCGCGACTCTCTTTGCGCCATGCTTGAAAGAATTGCTGGAGAAAGCTTTGAATCCCTCTGCAACGGATCTGTACCGGGATGCTTTTGCGGGCAGTATGCCATTGTACCGGAAAAGCAAAACAGAAAAAATAACGATTTCGAACTTACAGCCCAGGAGTACAATAAACTGAATGAAAGCCAAAGTCGCTCTTGGCACATCTCACAGGCGGCCGGTCGTTCAGCTTGACGGATCTTCTATCCCTTTACACAAAAGGCGCTTCCATCGCCTGGTCGGAGCTATACTCAGACCGCTATGTCCGTATGCATTTGCCTGGGTATCCATTTGAAAGAAATCACTGCTGGTATCCGATTCCCGAACCGGACGACATCGAGAAGGGAAAACGAGCCTCCGGAATTAAACGGATATTTCTATGGAAAACGTTGGGCCAAACAGGAAATCTCCGAATATAGCACCCCCGATTCGAAGAGCTGGTTCTTGTTTTTCAAAAAACCCTGCAGAGCAAAGATGGGTTTACCACCGCATTACGTGGTATGGGCGCAAATGTAAAGGAGATTCTGCTGGAAACCCACGCAAATTCCTTAGAGGAAAGCGATTGCTTCAAACCGGATGTGGAGGAGTTATCAAAAGTTATTTGAAGATCTGAAAAAGAACAAACGGTTGGAAAAGATCGTTTACCGTATCCCCTTCGGATGTTCGCCAGCGCGATATTGGTGAAATCTATACCCGGATAGACGATGGGTTCTTCGGGCTCGTTGCGCTCATTAAAGGACTGGCAAAATCACATATGGACTGGAGCGCCTCCATTATTATCTTGTCCGATGATGCCTACGCAGTAACTGGTGATGAAAAAGAGCTGTTGCCCTATAATGCTGTTGTATTGAGCCTTGGCCGGGTAATCGAACGAATACCCCCCATCTAAATTGCCGCGCTATCGACGTGGATCACCAGACTTCTCCGGAAATCGCGGCAAAAGAGCTCTATGTACAGCAGTCCTGCTATCTTACCGCTCTTCGGCATGGTCAACGGTATGTAGAAGAAATGGACGAATGGGATGTGACACCAGAAACGGATAACTGCATTCGTGAGGACGGTGTTTATCTCATCACCGGGGGAACAGACGGTATTGGCCTGGAAGTTGCTCGTTATTTCAGCACACAGGCCCGCTGCCATCTTATCCTCGCCAGCAGAAACGGCTTTCCGCATAGAACGGACTGGACCGCGCTCCGCCAGGACGAAAAAATACGCTAAGCGGATTCCCATTTTTAGAAAATATATTAGAAAACGGGTGCTCTGTCGATATTTTTGCCTGTGATGTCAGTGAACTAGACGACGTTAAGACTCTGCTGTCCAATATACGCCGCCTTTACGGTTCGCTGAATGGAATCGTACATTCCGCCGGGATCAGCGGCGCCGGATATATTCTGCGTAAAGATAAAAGATTCTTTCCTTTCTGTCTTCGCTCCCAAAATCAAGGGAACTTGGTATTTGGATGAATTGACAAAAAAGATGATCCATTGGACTTTATGCTTTTTATGTTCCTCCGCCGTCACCGACTCAGGCGAGGCGGGACAAGAGCGACTATGTTTGAGCCAACGCCTACTTGGATCTTTTACGGATTACCGGAATGCCCAGGGCCGAAAAACATATACCGTTAACTGGGTATCCTGGAAAGAAACGGGGATGTCCGTAAGATACGGGATTAACGTCGACTCCGTTACTAAGGCTCTATCCACTAAAGATGCCATCGGAGCGCTCGACAAGCTCCTTCCGGTACCCGCGCGTGTAATGATTGGCCAATATAACATTGATGAAAATTTCTATGCGCTTTCCCAATATTCCACAATGCTGTAGCGCCCGTTTGCCAATAAAGTAAAGGCTATTTTTTGAAAGGGAAAAAATCTCTACCGACAGCCAGGTACTCAGCGACGGGGAATCGGAACTTTGCTCAAATTCAAAACGGTAAGGTAATCTTCATCCCAAAATCAGATAAAGCTCTGAAAAGCAAAGCGGCGGCGAAGTCTGTCACTTTGGTAGGCGATCTGGCCGATCATTACACAGATACAGAAAGACACGTCGCGGTTATTTACAGCGGAATACTTGGTTACGATGAACTCAATATTTACGACAACTTTTTGAGATGGGCGGAGACTTTCTATCATGCTTTCTCAAATGCATGATCTGTTGGAGGAAGCATATCCCGACGCTGTGCGCGTAGCGGATTTGTTTGAGTATGTAACAATCCGTAGCCTATCGGGTTCATTGATCAGAAACGCGGGAAGCAGACGAACCGGATAATCAACCGTCCCTTTTAAATGACGAGGAAGAAACCGACTCTATCTGCGACATGAGCGCACCGCAAAGAACGTATTTATTACGATTACCGTCTTAGTCACAACCGGTTGGATTTATAACAACCCCTTTTTTGGACGATGTGACGGGCATTCCGGAAGAAAAATTCTCCCGATTCTGCAGGAAATCGTTCGCCGTCATCCTATCCTTCGGACTTACTTTGACGGGGTAAACGACCGTTTGGTCCAATGTGTACAGCCGGACATCCCCATTACCATCGATCATGTAGAGGTGGACTCTCTGGAGCAAAATCGATTACCGCGACTATCTAACGGTATTTCACTGAATACTCCTCCGCTGTTCCACTTTGTACTGCTGCATAGTCGGATAAAAGTATTTTGTTTATTTGACGTCCATCATATCTTGTTGGACGGCTATTCCTCCAGTCTGCTCAGGAAGAAATGCTGGCGTTAGCGACCAATAGGGAAATCAAATGGCCATCCTATCCCTATCGGAACTTTGTCGCATTTGAAAAGGAATTCTTCCAGTCGAAGGAATATAAGCAAATGGGCAAGTACTGGTCTAAGCAATTGGAGAGGTTTGATTTTTACTTGTCCGTTCGTCCGTCAGGATACACCGGGCCGGAAACTTATCATGCGGTGGAGTCCTTCTTATCGGAGGAGGCCTCCATAAAGCTTTTCGCACTGCGCACGCAAATATAAAGCGACCATTCACGGCCTGCTGCTTTCTTGCTGCTCTTGCCGTCTTCACCCAAACAAATAAGAGGGACATAGCCATTATTACCCCTGTGTTGAATCGGTATAAGGCGGAATTCAATCATTGCCTGGGTGTGTTCACCAATCTGATCCCCGCTCCGCGCCTCCGCCAAAACAGGCGATACCCTCTCGGATTTTTGTCAAAAGAACCTCCAGGACCTCGGTGGAAGGCATTCAAAATCAGTATTACCAATACAATCATTTAATTAAGGATTATCGGGATCAAAATCCTCAGTTCTATCTTTATTTCAATTTCGAGGACATTTCCTTGAAAAAGAACAAGAATGCCGAGGACCTGGCTTTCCGATTGGAAATCGCTAAATATGATATTAACATGGATGTCAAAAAGCGGAATGGGCGGTTTGACGTTGAGCTTTCCTACAAAATCAATCTGTACCAAGAGGCACACGTGAAGAAACTGCTGGATACGTTTACCAGCATGGTAACTCATCTGTTGACGGAAGGCGCGGAAAATCAACTATTGGATTCGTTGATACTTTAATATAATTTTGAAGGGAGGCCGTTCGGTGAAAGGCAGGCAAATTGGCAGCAATATTTTCGGTATGTTATCGCTGGCATGGCACCACAACCGAAAGTATTTGGTCTTTTCTCTTTACAGATTATCTCCAATTCCGTATCGCCTTTTATTAATCTCTTATACACGAAATATCTTATCGACGGCATTACATACGGCAAAGGCTTTGCTTATATCGTACAGATAACTCTGATCATGGTGGCGCTCAATCTGATATTCAATAACCTGGGGACGATTGCAAACAATTTTACAAAGCTTAACGCCAAGGCTTTAATGGTTCCCATGTCCTCCATGTTCTGCAAAAAAGCAGTGGAAATGGATTATCAGTATACGGAGGACACCGAGGTATTGGAGGAAATGAATCGCGCTTCCTTCGTACTGTTGAATGGAGATAATCTGGAAGCTTACTTGGGCTCCATTAACGGGACCATTACCTCTTTTATACAGCTGATCATTACCATCGCCATTGTTACTACCATGAATCCATTGATATTTGTCCTGGTTTTTTGCCGTATCCCTCACCAACACCTTTATCAACTTAAGCGTGCAAAAAAGAACTACATGCTTCACCGTAAGCTGATGCCCGTTGAAAGGAGATGGCGCTATCTCATCGATTTAGCGGTTGATTTCCAATATGGCAAAACCGTCAGAATTTATGATCTCAAAAACTTCCTTATTAAAAAAAGCAATGAAAACCGCCGATTATTTTGAAAAATACGACTCTATCCTGGGCAATAACAAAAAGGGCAGATGGCAATCACTATTATCAACTTGATACAGCAGCTGGCCATTATGATGTGGCTGATTTATGCCGTGCTGACTCAAGGACTGTCCATTGGTAACTTTACCGTTATAATCAATTCAGCCCAGCAATTTTCCTCCAGTTTTTCTTCGTTATCCCTGCAGCTCATCAGTCTGTATCAAAATAATAACTACATCAATGACTTCTTCACCTTTTTACGCAGGGAAAGCAAACTACGGCTGTCTGCGCTCCCAAATCGCCATCTGGAACGGGGTAAGCCAGCGCTTCTCGAACTACGTCATGTGTCTTTCCATTATCCCAACAGCGATCAAATGATCCTTAAGGATGTTAATCTAACCATCTCGCCTGGAGAACACATAACAATCGTAAGGGAAAACGGTGCCGGGAAGACCACCCTCATAAAACTGATCATGCGCCTGTATGACGTAACCGAAGGAGAAATCCTGTATAACGGGATCAATATCAAGGAATACGATTACGATGAGTACATGGATGTCTTTTCCACAGTCTTTCAGGACTTTAAAATTTTTGCCCTTAGCGTTTATGAAAACGTTACCTTCCAACCGGATTGCCTTGATGAAAAGACAGGGTTGACGCCATTTTAAAGGATAGCGGCCTGTATGAGAAAATCCAATCGCTTCCTCATGGAATAGAAACCGTTTTATCCCGTCAGTTTGATAATGAAGGAATGGAGTTGTCGGGCGGGCAGCACCAAAAAGCTGGTACTTTTTGTCGCGCGGGGTCTATAAAAACGGTCCGCTTGTAATCCTCGACGAACCAACCGCCAATCTATCCCCTGTAGCCGAACACGACATTTATGAACAATTCAGTCGATTGGTTTAAAAACAAAACGGCCATTTATATTTCTCACCGACTTAGCAGTTCGAAAATATGTGATAAGATCTGTGTTTTAAAGGCCGGTTCCATCGCCGAATACGGCTCCCATCAAGAACTGATGCAGCTGAACGGTCTCTATGCAGAAATGTTCCGTCTCCAGTCTCAATATTACGAGAAGGAGGCCCTATGATGAATAACATAGGCAAAATAATCCGGCTAAAAACTAAAGAGTGGCGGAACTATTTTCGAAATGTCGGTATCTTATACCGGAAAATCGGCAGGCAAAGTAAGGGCTATCTGATAATTAGCGCCCTCATGATCTTAGTCCAGGCCATTCAACCCTTTAACAGCATCCTCTTTCTTAGGTGGATAATCGAAGAATTGATCCAGGAGCAGCGCTGGGGGGTTGCCGCTGCTTATGCCGTGATTATGTGCTCTCTCGAATTGCTTTTCCGCGTATTGAATACCCTTTATGGAAACTATGAGGACAAAAAAATCATAGAATTCAAGACAGCGTTTCTTTTAGAAATAGAAGAGATGACCATGCTGTTGCCTATCAGCAAATTGAAGATCCGCGCGTTATTGATCAACGCCAGAAAGCCATGGAAGTGTTCTACCCTCGCCAAGCGGCTTTCATGGATATCCGCAATACCATTGTTTGTTACAAACTTCTGATCACCAATATTCTTCAATTTATTGGACTTATTTCCATCCTGCTCACTCTCAACCCCTTGATCTTCCTATCTTTATTTTTTCGTATGCTTTGTAACGTCTATCTTAAACGCTATCGCTTCCAATAAAGAATTTGAGGTATGGGATCAGTCCTTGGTGAAAATAGGAAGAAAAATTGGGATATTTTCAGGAAATCTCTACAAACTTCGCTTACGCGAAAGAGATGCGTATTAACAAGCTTGGACAATGGATCGTCGATAAGATGCGGCAATTACAAAATGCAATCGTTAAGGGAATTAACAAAACCGTCATCGTGTTCTCCATCACCTCAATCTGTTCCAACATCCTCATGGTTCTGCAAAACGGCGGTATCTATATTTATTTGGGATGGCTGGCTATCTCCGGAAACATCACTATTGCAGACCTGTCGGCGTATACGAGCAGTATCGCAGCCTTCATCGCCGCACTTGTCGGTATATCCGGATGTCTGATTACTCTGCAAAAATCCGGCATGTATATCGATACCTACCTCGACTATTTGACGCAGTCCGAAAGCCTATCGTCTTGTGTTAAAACCATTCCGTCTACAAAAAGCGGATGAATTTGAGCTCCGTTTCGAGGATGTGTGGTTTAAATATCCCGATCAGCCTGAGTACACCCTAAAAAATATTAACTTAACCATTTCAAAAAGGCACAAAAATGGCGATAGTCGGAGAAAAATGGCGCAGGAAAAACAACACTGATCAAGTTATTATTGCGTCTTTATACTCCTACACAAGGACATATTTATTATAACGATATCGATATTCAGACACTCGATTTTCAGGATTACATTCGTCATATTGCCCTGTCTTTCAGGATTTCCGGAATTCTGAATTTTTCCGTTGCTGAAAATATTGCATTTGGCGGTCCGCCACAGCCGGAAAAGCTGCAAAGTATTATACAAGAAGTAGGATTAAAGGACACCTTGTCCAGGTTGCCGAATGGGCTCGAAACCCCCATGGGACGGCAGTTTGACAGCAACGGCACGGAGTTGTCCGGTGGTCAGCAGCAGAAACTGGCTATCGCCAGGGCGCTCTATAAAGATGCTTCACTAATCGTATTGGACGAACCAACCGCCATGTTGTCACCCAAAGCCGAGTATGACATTTATAATAATTTCCACAATCTTACCAAAAACAAAACCACTATTTATATTTCCCCACCGGATGTCCAGCTGCCGGTTCTGTGATCGTATCGTCGTTTCTTCAAAACGGCGAACTAATCGAAAGCGGAAGTCATGAAGAACTGATGAAAATCAAGGGAGAATATCATCGGTTATACACACTTCAGGCTGAATTTTTATCAGGACCTAAAGGATGCATAAAACCGGTTCCGCTGTATGATAAAGGAGGTAGCGCTATGTCAAAACAACAGGAGATCAAACTGATCATTTGGGATCTGGATAACACACTTTGGCAGGGAACTCTTGGTGAAAAATACCGTAACCGGCTCGACCGAAGGCAATCGCCAAATCATTGAAACCCTTAGATGCCTGGGGGCATATTGCAGTCCATTGCCAGCAAAAACGATTTTGAACCGGCGATTGGCACAAAGGAAGCAATGGGGTCTTAACGATTATTTTCTTTATCCCCAAATCAATTGGCACCCAAAATCCGAGAACATTCGAGAAATACTAAAAAAATCAATTTGGCTGCGGATGCTGCCGCATTTATTGACGATCAAGCTTTTGAAAGGGATGAGGTGGCATTCAGCCTGCCGGAGGTATTTTGTCTGGATGTATCGGATATTCCGGGACTTCTGGAGCGCAAAGAGATGAATCCGCGATTTATCACCGAGGATTCCCCGTCTGAGAAGAAAAATGTATCAGAGTGATATTTTGCGCCATCAAGACGAGGAAGAATTCCGCGGACCGCAGGAGGAATTCCTAAAACAACTGGATATGCATCTAACCATAAGCACCGCACAGGGAGAAAGATCTGATGCGGGCATCGGAACTCACGATCCGAACCCATCAACTCAACTCCACCGGATATACCTATTCCTTTGAAGAACTGCGCTCCTTTTTTTTTTTTATCCAATGACCATTACTCGCCTTTACAGGTTGCCGAACTGACAGATCGATATGGAAGCTATGGAAAAAATCGGCCGATCTTGGCGGAACAAAGTCCCACCCTTATACGTCTCAAATTACTTTTGACCTCTTGCCGTGTCATGTCCCGAGGCATTGGTTCAGCCCTTACTAGGCTTACTTATCAACCAGGCTTTAGATTCCGGAAAGGAATTGGAAGCTGAATTTGTTCCCACAGACCGCAACCGCATCATGGCTGTCACTTATTCTCTCATGGGATTTCAAATCCATGAAGAAAAAGGATGGAGTACAGGTCATGCGTCTTACACGGCATGGGGAGCACTGGAACGCCCCATCCCATCTCCATATACAGATAGAATAACCATTATATGCGCTACATGATATCAGGAGGATTGTTCCATGATTGAAATACTTAAATCTAAAATCCATCCCACCATAACCGATGCTGATATCAATATGAAGGCTCTATAACGATAAGCTCTGATCTGGTGCGTCAAGCTAATATGCGTGAATACGAAAAAGTCCTGGTTGTAGACGTAGACAATGGCGCACGCTTTGAAACCTATGTCATTCTGACGGACAAGCCCGGCGTTATTTGTGTGAATGGGGCCGCCGCCCGCCTTGTCAGTAAAAGGAGACAAAGTGATTATTATGTCCTTTGTCTACTGCGAGGAATCCCTAGGAAGCGACTACCATCCTTGCGTGCTACTTTGGATAGTTCAAATCAGGTGAAAAGAGTTGTTTAGACAAGATGGAAAATATATATGGTTTGTTTTGCGACCAAGCGGAACGCTCTCCTGAACGAATCGCTCTTCGGTGCGGTAAAGATGAACTCACATATGCCGCACTTCGGTACAAGGCGGAAAAGAAGGCCCGGTTACTGCTCAATAAAGGCGTTCAGCCAAAGGATTGTGTACTACTGTATATGCCCGAATCGATAGACCTAGTGGTATCGCTCCTCGCTATTTTATCTGTCGGCGCGGTGGTTCTCCCTATCGACTTCGAGGCGCCCCCCTAACCGTGTGGAATGTATTTTTAATAGCAGCAAGGCTCGGTGCATCATTTGCCGCGGAGAAAATCGTCTACAATTGGAGTCCCTCTCATCCTATATGGTTATGGATTCGCCATCTGAAGAGAATGGGGTTCCCCCATTGATCAGAACACCGGATTCCAGCACTGCTTTTTGTATTTATACATCCGGTTCCACCGCAGAACCAAAAGGGGTATTGCTTTCTCATACAGGCATTTTAAATCATATAAGAGCAAAAATGCAATTGCTTGGGCTTCATCAGGATAGTCCTCTATGCCTATGCCTTAGTGTTGGATTTGTCGCCTCGATTTGGTTAATTCTTGCTCCCCTGCTTTTTGGGAGCTCCCTTAATCATTTACAATGCGGAAATCCGAAAAATCCTTTGCTTTTCTTTGAAAAGGTCAGCCAAGACCATATTCATGCCATATCCGTACTTCCACGATTCCTTCAGTCCTATTGCGGTCTTATCCGGTCGGGCCATTCTCGTGTCCCGTTGGAGCACCTGAAGGCCGTAATTACCACCGGCGAAAAAAACTAACTATTGATATTGTAGAGGAATTCTATAGTCTATATCCCATTCCAGTTATCAACGCTTATGGTCAAAGCGAATGTTCCGACGATACCTTCCATTACACGGTGCCTCTGGATTTTAGCGGAAACGATGTTCCGATAGGAACGCCCATCAACGGGGTCCATGCGCATCTATTGCATCCAGAAAGCAATCAGATCATCGATTCCGAAAACGAAGGGGAGCTTTGCATCAGCGGAATTTGCCTTGCGGAAGGATATTTGTTCGACTCGGCTCTTACCCAAAAGAAATTCCTCTCTCTTTCTATTGATGGGCAACCCACTCGATTGTTCGGACAGGAGATCTTGTACGAAAAGGTTCTCAGGGGCTTTACTATTATGCTGGAAGAACCGACCGACAGGTTAAAATACGCGCTATCGTATTTCTCCAGAGGAAGTAGAAGGATATATGGCGCATTACCCAGGGATTGGGGACGCCGCCGTGCTCCCCATTTTCATAGATTCTCAATCGGCCTGGCTTTGCGCGTTTTACAGGACAACCTCCTCGGTCGACATACAAACGCTCAAGCAATTCTTGCTGGAACACCTGCCTACCTATATGGTTCCGGTCAAATATATACAGATCGATCAGTTTGACCTCACCCCTTCCGGTAAAATCGACCGTCAGAAATTGATGGAAAACGTAAAGATCTTCAGTCAACAATCCAAACAGCATAATAAAAGAACAATACAATTGAGGATACGGTAATTCATATTCTTCTGGCAAATTTAGATGGCGACGTATCAGAGTTGTCGGCGTTGACACGCTATTATCTGTTCTAAATATGGACTCCATACAATTTATTAAAACAATAATGATACTGGAAGAAAAATTTCATATAACTTTTGATGAGGAAATGCTGATGTTTACCTCATTTTCACACAGTTGGAGATTTGGTGCAATATGTTGTATCAAAAAAATGCTGGAATAAACTATTCTATTCCAAAATAGAACGGAAAGGGTGAACAGTATGCCGGAGTATACGGGAGATTTTTTTTGCTCATTCAAGATTTTATCCGTTTGGGTGAAACCATCTGCATGCCGTCGGAATACGATATTTTCCGCTTGACGCCTGACCCATTTGCAAGTGTAAAGGTAGAACGGTTGAAACAACAGGGTTATGAAGACCAGCCCGACATACGCTCACTTAACCGGGAACAGTTTAACACATTTGGCTATTGTCCGGACCCTTTAAACAAAAAGCTGTATTTAGCGGCCCATGTACATTGTTCGGACGTTAAAACTGCGTTTTTGAATCTCGACTGTCCGCCAAACTTTAAGATATGGTTTGATGATAATTGTATCTTTATCAATTATCGGGATACAGGCTTTCAGCAACGGCCTCTTCTAATAACACCTGGCGATCATCTGTTCTCTTTATCGAACAGTACTCTCCTGCCAAGGAAGATTTTTTTTCGCTTTTACAATTGTCTGAAACTCACACAGAAGAGGATCCCGTCCTTGTTTCAAAAGGCGAATTCCCCACAGTTAGTAAAGGAGAATCCTTTTACTGTCCTTAATCTGGACACCTATCAATTTATGTATTTATTGACCGGCGAAACTGATCTGGATACTACATATTTCCTATGCGTATATGATACATATGACGAGGAAATTTTCAGAGGTTCTTTTTAATTTTAATCAACCGAACGAGCTCCCGCTTAGGGAAATTAAAATCGAATTGGACCTATACGTTCCGTCATGAATGGGTTTCTGTCTCATTTATGATTGATCAAAAAGCTTTTACGGCATACGCAATTTACTCTTTCTCCGTTTGACATCTCTGCAGACCATATACGTAAAGCAAGCGATTCCGTTATTAGAGCTATTACCGGGAAAAAGAGATACAACTTTTGAAGGGCGTTTGGAACACGGCTCGCCTACAGCCTGGAGGATGGGTCCTACATCCAGGCATATTACTTTGGCGCGAGAAATCGAAACTTTGTGTAATAAAATTGGAGGGGGTTCCCTTTTTTGTGCGGATTACCATACAAGGGAATACATGAACATTATATCTCGCTCTTCCCTTGATTCGGCTCTAGCTTGTCTTTGGCTGCTTCTAAATCTCCATTTTGATAGCGCTAGAAACATATCCTCTGTTGTTTCTGTCCCTATTTTTCAATACTCGTGGAATAGCTGCGTTATCCAATCACAAAATGCCATATCAGAAGATTTTATACATGTCGATATCCGGAAGAGGCGCCGGCAGTGGAAGTTACATGTCGGAAGCCAGTATATTGGAAATTTTTTCTTGCAAAGACCACTTCCACATTGATAAATGCTGTGTTATGAATTATTCTCTTTTGTAGGTCTGGATGTAGGAAAAAAAAACTTCGGATGTATCATATTAATGTCCGCAGACGAAAAAGAGTTGTCTCACAAGTCTTTTGATAACACTCCAATCGGGATCCAATCTGCTGGATTGATAGCTGGTTATCATCTCTTTATCCAAACCCCTTGTTCTGTGCTGGAAAAACATGGGAAGTTGTCACAGAGTTATCTGCTTCCCAGTGTTCCTTACGGGATTTTCCTCAGTTTTATTTGCTGTTGACCATCAAGAAGTCCATAGGCTTGCAACGTTAGTAGCGCACGGACCGCAATGGATGCCAAAAAGAATAAGTGAATCATGGCGGTATTACAATTATCGGAAAACCGGAGTTATAAGGAATTAAAGTTCTATCAAAGACTTGGTGACTGTGTGGATGGATTATTATACGTGACAATTTGTTGCTAAGCATAAAGTTGCTGGAAACATTCCGATGGCTGTTGGAGCGATGTGACAGAATCCACTTTTGGAAAGTTGTTAAGCTCAGTCGATAAAAGAAAGAATCCTGAAGAGGATATGGAGCAATTTTTGCTATTGGCAGCTATGCAACAGGAATTATCAATGCCATTGTATTACCTGTGTTACTGGACAATTTTCAAAGATTTGGATCCCGAGCAATACGTAACTGGAACTTGGGGAAGCATGGA
>VOFJ01001915.1_pt1 | contig 19429 bp, 33 predicted proteins | sample 5384081 | NCBI WGS metagenome assembly VOFJ01 (sample SAMN12384729, study PRJNA508395) | human gut metagenome | isolation source: healthy gut I | host: Homo sapiens
GCCGGATGGACTTCATCAGGCGGTTGGCGGCTCTGATTTCCCGGTTCAGGTTGCCGATGTTCGTCTGGATACCCCGCTTTTCCATCTGCCGGACAGCAGCTCCCTCATGGACAGTAGGGATAATATCAAGCCCCTGTCTGGCATAAGAACGCAAGTCCACACGCTCTGGGCGGTCATTGGCTTCCAGATAGCGGTTCTGGATGATCTCCCATTCATGCCGCCAGATTTCACAATACTTGCGGTCGTTCCAGTCAACCGTATCTTCCTTGTGACTTTTCCATCTGCCGGACGGAAGTTTTATCCGTTCCCCGTTTTCGTCAAGGTCATAAACCTTGCGGCTCTTGGGAAGCCATTTTCCATGTTCGTCCATTGCCCTCATAGTGAGCATGACATGGGCGTGGGGATTGTGTCCCGGCGGATGGGGGGTCATGGATTGCAAAATCAGCAATCATGCCTTTGGAAACAAACTGCTGCTCACAAAGCTCCCGGACAAGGACAGCATAGCTGGTCGGGCGGTATCTCTCTGGGGATGGTAAGCACCCACCGCCCTGCAAGCTGGGAGTTCCATTGTTTTTCCACCGCTTCGGCGGCGTTCCACAAAGTATTGCGGTCTGCATATTCCTGTGGGGCATTAGGCTGGGAGCAGGATTTCATTGTGGACAATACCACGCTTTTCCGGGTAGTGCTTCACTTGCTGGTCGTATTCACAGAACAGCTTTTTCGCCGCTTTGGTAAGCAGCGGCGGCAACCGCAGACTGCCGCTGGCTGCGCTGAACAATCGTGATTTCGTTGTGTGGGCAGGGCATTTCGTGTCCCTCCCTTCGGTAATTGGTGGATGGGGTGGCGTTTTACCCCCTCATTTTGGCAGAAAAAAAAAGCAGGAGACCTTTTTCAGATTTCCTGCTCGGTGTGCCGCTGTGAAGGCGGCGGATATTTAGCTGTAAAAGTTCGGGACAAGTTGACCCGATGTGTGGGTGGCAAACTTGAATTTTACGATTTTTTGTTTTTCAAAAAGTCAATAGTTCTTTTCACGATAAATACGATACATATCAAACCTACAATCCCACAAACAATAGAGTCCTTTAAGTCTGCAAATCCTCCTGTGTACTGCATTGCATAATAATAAACTGTCCATATCAGTATCAATACGAACACACTAATACTTAACCAATAAGACTTTTTTTTCTTCATCTAATTTTCCTCACATTGAACTTCCGATTAGTCGTTGACTTCATTATACTTTATTCGACCGTCAAAGTATAGAGATTTTTTGTAAAACTTGTCGGCTGGGAACAACTTGCAACGCAAGGTGTCCCCAGATGGCAAGTCCACAAAGGGTAGCTGGCGGCAGCCAGCGCAGGGGAAGCGTAGCGTCCCCCCTGTTTGATTTGGAGCAGACCATGACTGCGGAAAATCACAGCCCTCCGGCGAGGAGCCTTCGGAGAACGCAATGCACCAACCTCTCGGTGGTGTATAATTGCGCCCTTAGTAAACTAAGGGGTTTTCCGGCTTCTCCCGTTCCAGCAGTTTTTTTTCAATAGTTCCTGCGTGTCCTGCCTGTGAAAAATGAGTTTCAGCAACAGCATGACATCATCGTCCGTCAGGCGTTCCGGCTCTTGCAGAAAACTTTCCAGCATACCGCCACGAGTACAGAGCCGGTGCGTCCGCTCCTTTCGGGTAAGCTGCTTCAACTGGTGCTGCAATGCCTTTTCATCATTGATGGCTTTCCGCAGTTTCTTTTCGCTTTTTTCCAACTCCCGATTGAGTTTTTTCCAGCTTTGAGGTATCAGGCAAGGGCAGCGTCCTCCTTTCCCGGTATCAGCACATAAATCCTGTTTGGTTCTCCAACGCCCTGACGCACCCGCATGATAAGTCCGGCGGTTTCCAGTTCATTCAAGAGAACGCTTGACCGTCATGAGACTGGGGGACAAGACTTCGGCAATGGCTGTGATAGGGAAGCAGACAAAAAGAATCCCGTTCTCGTCCGCCTGCCCTCTGAAAAGCATAGCGTCCAGCATCCGGCAGTACATGACCTTTGCGGTGCTGCTGACTGGAAATCCTGTCAACGCTCTGGGAAAGGGCATACAGGGCGGCAATGGTGTGTCTATCGTCATAAATTCAAAATTCATTCGGTGTGTTCCTCCTTTTTCTTTGCTCGTTTGGATAAATAACGGGGGCAGTCAATCATAACCGCCCGGAAGCTCTGCTTGCACCCATGCTTGCATTTCCGGCATAATTCGTTGTAAGTGACACGCCCCCGGTCATTGAGGTAAAAGGAAAGCTCATGCTTCCTCTTTTTGCTCATTCTCGGCATATTGTGTTTCCTCCCGTTTTAGTGTATGGTTTCGGGGCGATTTTCGGCAAAATTACGGTCATAGAGCCGTCTAAAATCTCCAGAAGTATCAGCAATAGGGTAGACTATCCCCCTATCAGATTGTCGTGTTTCGGTATCATTTCGGTATCAGTTCGCCAGTTCTCCCCGGTGTCGTTCCTCCCCTGAATCTTCACAGCGGCGTATCGCTCCCTTTGGTATGCTCGTTTTCGGTCAGGGTTCCTCCATATCCCTGCCAAAAGTCATGGCGCTACATCGCCGGGGAAGCATATCCCACACAGGCTGGTCATTCGATTGGAATAATCCATCGATGAACTACCTGTATCATAGAACATTTTTGTGCCCTGTGCCGTATATCCACAAAGTAGGAATCAGGGGGAAAATCAGAAATTTCCACGATTGCGGAAAGTGTGATATAATCCAGTTAAACGGCAGAAATAAAACCGCCGGAAAGGAGCGTGTGCCCATGAAAGTTGCAACAAGCATACAGGAACGCCTTTGGGAACTCCGCAAAGACAAAGGCTTAAATCTGGAAGAACTATCAAAACTAACGGGTATTTCTAAATCAGCCCTTGGCAGTTATGAAAAAAAGAAGATTATAAGGAAATCAACCACGGCAACCTTATCACGCTGGCGGATTTTCTATGGGGTTTCCGTCGATTATCTGCTGTTTGCCGGACAGAAAACCGGGGAGCAGATAAACACGCCCCTGATGGAACTGCACCTGAACGATGAAATGGTGGCACTGCTGAAAAGCGGTCGGATTAACAACCGTCTGCTGTGCGAACTTGCCACCCATAAGGACTTTATCAAGTTTCTTGCGGACATTGAGATTTATGTGGACGGGATTGCCACCATGCAAATCCAAAACCTCAACACCCTTGTTGATACTGTCCGGCATGAAATCATTGAACGGTATCGCCCCGGCGAAGATGACCCCCATTTGAAAGTGTTGCAAGCCGCCCATATTAGTGATGATGAATATTTCAGCCACATGGTGCTGGATGACCTCAACCTCATTATCCGGGATATTCGGGAAGCCCACAAAAAAGGACAGTGAGAGTGCGCCCCAGACCACCGTTGCTGATGAGCTGAAAGAAAATCTGGAAGCGGTCGAAAATTTCAAGGGCAGCCGGGATGAAAAGCTGGTTGTCCTTTACTGCAAGCAGCAGCTCGGTATCAACTATAAAAAATCTGTCAGATGAAGAATTTCGCTGGCTTATTCGGATTCTCCAAAAATCAAAGAAAACGGGAACGCCTATCAACCAGAGGAAAAAACGATAAAGGAAAAACCGCTGTTGCATGGTTTGTTAGCTTCCATGTAGCAGCGGTTTTTGCTGGGATTATTCAGTTGAATTTTTAGAACGACAAACTGGAATTTGTCAAAATGAAATTTAAAATCCAAAGCATTTTATTTAAATCATAAAAAAATATACATTTTTTTTTTATAGAAAGACACTTTTCAATTGTTTATTACAAAGTCAATAAAGACTTTGAAACTTAAATGTGTGTTGCCCAAAAAATCAAATATCCTAAAAATTACCAATTTGGTTCTATTTGCTGATTCATAGAAATAAATGCTCGTTCATTATATCCTTCTACAGTAAATAACATAAATTCCTAATGGATTTTGAACCCCCCGAAAGAGTTCCACCCCCACGGAAAAAAATATCCAAAGGAAAACGAAAACCAGAACAGACCAGGATGAATTGACATAGACGGAAAAAGAATGGTCACTCAAATCCTGAGGGTAAGAAATATATGCAGCCATCGTGCTGGAAACGCTTCCATCGACCGTCCAATCATCCTTAATCTTCTGCGACGAACGAATATCTGCCTCCAGCTTAGATGAAGTCACGCCGATCTCATTGTTCGTATAAAGAAACACAAACAAATAAAATACAAGCAAGAACAACCCCTATCACAATTTTAAGAAATATTTTTTTCACGCTATCAAAACTCCTTGTCAACTTTCGATTTGTCATAATCATTCTACCATACCGTTATGAATAAATCATCTCATGCAAAACAATTTCTTCTGCCCGATTATGAATGTTATTGCAACGCTGCACCCATTCCATTTGGGAAGTACGCTTCAATTCCTCGGTTACGCCCTCGGCAGTTTTCATCTGCTCCATGATGGTGTCTAACCGTTCCTGTGCCTGTTCGTTCAGGTCTGCAAGATATGTCCACAACTCCCCGGTCAGTATCAATGTATTCAATCTGGCTGGGTGGACTTCTCTTAAATATTCCCGGTGCATTCGTCCGTACTTTCCGATAGGGCGGTGTTCCTCCGGCAGCTTCAAGCCCGGAATGTAATAATCTCCAACAAGGATATAATCAATTCCGTTTTCCGTTATTCTTGGTTTCAATTCGCTCATGTTCCTTACCTCCTGTGGAAGCAGGCTCGTCTGGTACTAACTCAATCACATCAGTAATCTCACAATTCAGAGTTTCACAGATACGGGCTAATGTATCCATGCTGATGTGCTTTCCCTCTTTGCTCATGTTGGCAATCATATTTGTTGTCATACCGGCGGCAAGCCTTAAAATCTTCTTTTCTCATATCACGCTCTAACAGTGTGTGCCAGAGTGGTTTATAGCTGATGTGCATATTGTTTTCCTGCCTTTCTATCCATACCACCGGGGCGGCTGCCCCGGCAGGAACTTTTCTCTTATTATAACACCAATCTTGTGTGAAATCACAATTTATTCTTGTAGCCTGCCGCTGATACCGTCTGGATTGTTCATTCCCTTTCTTTTTGTTACCTTTAATTAGCCATGAACTGCTTCATGCCCTGGCTCTTACTGCCGGGGTTATCGTTACCATAACCTTCCAGCAGGTTGATAGCACCCCACACGCCGAGACCGGCACCCAGAGCGACAACCAGAGTCTGAAGAACTTCGATGCACTGTTAAAGAATTCCATAGTCGTTTCTCCTTTATGTTTTGAAAAGTTGTAGACCGTCCGTACACACCTGAAAGCCGTTTTGCAAAAGCCGTAAACTGCGGCGGAAGTGGATTTTCTGGTGTACCTGTTGGGTCTCCGGGTAAAAATAAAACCGCCTACCGTCTTATCAGGCAGACGGGAGCGAATCAGCATCCACCATGATGAAGGTATCATCCGGGTGGATTTTTTTTCTTTTCGGTTCAAGAACTTCTCGATATCGAGGGCGTTCTTGGGGTCATAGTCGGAGGTGTGTACTTGTAGTTCGGGTGCTGGGTCAGGTCGTACTTGTCGCTGAAAAACGGGCGCACGCCCCGAAGCTGCAAAATACACTTGCCGCCATCCAGCACCGCCAGTTCATCCCGGCTCATAAGTTCGTGACCGAGTTTTTGATAGTTGGTGCCATAGCTTGGGCTATTGCCACGGGTATCGGAATTGTTGTAGGTGTCGATGGTTTCCTTGCCGAGTGCTTCGGCAAGATCTTTCAGGGTGGTAGGCTCACTGCCGCCCAAAAATATCTGACTGTCCATGTTGCCCACGATGGTATCCGCATTATCTTTGTAGATGGCTTTCAGCTGGCTGCGGGTCTGCAACACCAGACAGGCGGAGATCTCACGGCTTCGGATGGTGGCCACCAGCTTTTCCAGCTTCGGAATCTGCCCGATGTTGGCACACTCATCAATCAGACAGCGCACATGGACTGGCAGTTTGCCGCCGTATTGGTCATCTGCCTTATCACAGAGCAGATTGAAAAAAGCTGGGTGTAGATCATGGAGATCAGGAAGTTAAATGTACTGTCCGTATCGCTCATGATAAGGAACACAGCGCCGTTTTCCGGTCACCCAGCTTGTCCAGTTCCAGCTCATCGTACATGGTGGCATCCCGGACTTCCTGAATATCGAATGGGGTGCGAGCCGGGCACCGCAGGAAATAAGGATCGACTTAGCCGTCTTGCCGGCAGCTAGCTTATAAAGTTTGTACTGCCGCACTGCAAAGGATTTTGGTTTTTTTTACCCAGATCCTCAAACAACAGGTCTACCGGATTCTGATAGGTTTCATCATCTTCCGAAACCTGCATAGTGTTTAGCATTTCCAGCAATGTTGCAAAAGTTTTGCTCTTCAACTGGGGCTTCATAATGCAGATAGGCAATCAGTGAAACCAGCAAAAGCCGTTCCGCTTTGTCCCAGAATGGGTCGCCGCCCTGACCTTCACCTTTGGTGTTGGTCATCAGGGTCGTGACCAGCTTCAAAATATCCTTTTCCTCGTGGATATATGCGAACGGATTGTAGCGCATGGACTTGTGAAAATTTATGGTGTTCATCGTCCTGATTTTATATCCGTTCTTCAGCAAGGCAAGGCCGCATTCTTGAATGAGACCGCCTTTTTGGGTCAGTCACCACGAATGAAACTGGATGGCTTTTAGACGTACATTGAAGCAAGTTCGGCTTGATAAAAGTACCTTGTTTTACCGCTGCCAGAGCCGCCGACCACCAGCACGTTTTTTGTTTCGTGCATTTTTGGGGTCAGGTGGACGGTTGCTCATCATTAGGCGTTCCGTTTTGGTCAGTATGATGTTATCCTCAAATTTCGGAGCCATAAATGGTGCAATATCTGCCGGTGTGCCCCATCGGGCGGAGCCATACTCCATGCCGTGTCGGTACTTTTTAGCGTTTTTGCTTTTTAGATAGACCGCCAGCCGCAGTCCGGCACCGCAGCAGATGCCCACCAGAATATCCAGTGGGTGCAGACTAGGGCAGAGGGTTTGCAAATGCAGCCGGGAGCGTACCCATCAGGGACACGATTTTGTCGCCCAGCTCCTTACCCTCGGCCAGCCGCCATGCCTCGCCAAGATTGGTCGCAGCCAGCCCAATCACCAGATAGGGCAGGTACAGGGCCAGCAGCTTGGTGAACTTTTTCTTGTTCATAAGCCACGTTCCTCCTCTTTGTGCCGTACTTTGTCGGGGAGGTTGGCAATGACCTGTGCCAGATCGTGCAGCTTGGCCAGCACAGAGGGACGCTCGGCCTTGTTCAATACTGCTGCCGAATACTCCTTGAACGCAGCGTTCAGAGCGTCTGCATCCTGTGCCTTGAAGAAAATCAGAAACCGAGGTGGTGTGCAGGACAGGTCTTTTTGGATTGCATAGTCGATGTGATACCGCTTAGCGTAGCGGTCAAAATCCTTGATGCCAGTCTTTTCGATTTCCAGATTGGTCACACCCCGGTTCTGCCGTATGAGCCGCTTCATGGACTTGCTTGCCCTGCGATGCACTCTTGTCGTACGGATTGGCGCAGAAAGAACTGCGCCCCTTTATGGTGTTCAGTGCGCGCCGACAGTTTTACAGTCGAAATGGCAAAATTGACTGTTTGAATGTGCTCGATTTCTTCCTGCATTTCCATCACCTCCAGTGCAGAAAGTCGTGTTTAGCGGTCAAATCCGGCATCCTTCGGCGGGGGTGTTTTGCCGCTTCCGGGCAGACTTTTTCATCGGGCACACGAACAACCATCATCCGTTGCCCCAGCCGGATAAAATCTTCCGTTTGATGAAAATGTTATCCTCGTACTTCTGTGCCAGAACGGGCAAATCTGATGCAAAATCTTCCTCACCCAGACCGACCACCAGAAAGGTTCCGGCGACCACATCATTTTCGCCGCTTTCATCCCAAGGCGCACGGTTCAGCGGCAGACCCATCAGCTTACCCTCATCGTTGTAGACGATGGCTACCGGGTCACTGAACGGATAGCTGGCACCGATGTTGCCGCCGACTGCCTGCTGCAAAGATTTTCAGGTCAGGGTCGATCTCGACCTGCTGCGGATACTGCCCCGGTGCAATTTTCAGCACCGACAAGGTGTTCTCGTTCTGTTCCATTATCGTCCTCCTCGAATTTGATAGAGATCTCTCCTGCCCGGCATGGGCGGCGTTCAACAGAGCTGCCACGAAGAAGCCGAAAAAAGCGCCGGCTTCAAAAAATGCGAAACCGATAAAAAAGTTCAGCATGGCACACCTCAGTCGATCCATGCAGATGCAGGGCAGCTTCTGGTCGTCTGCCATCAGGGTGATGCTGTGGCTTGCCAGATACTTCTGGAACAGGTAGACTTCATCGATGGTCAGCGAGATGACCTCGCCGTCCATGTTGGTGCGAACAAGAATCACCGGGCCGGTCAGGTAGTGCTTTCCGCCCATCTTCAGCACCTGCGCCGGGTTGTAGCAGAGCAGCAGCGAGGTGTTGGGAAGGTTCAGGCAGGCATCATCCTCCTCAAAGCAGGGCAGGATGCCGGGAGACTCGTCCAGCGTGATGATGGTCAGCTCCATATCCGGGGCAATGGCAGCGAGATAGACTTCACCAGGCTTTTTTTTCTGCCGTTCAGAATCGTGTAGATGCGAGTATCAACGGTGACTTTCTCGGAACGAATGTGAGTGGTAGTAAAGTTCATAGGCGTTTCCTCCAAAATTTTTGCAAAAAATTAAAAGACCCGGAACTGGGTCTTTTTGGTTCAGTCTGCGATCAACGCGCTTCTTCCTGCTTCTTCTGTTTTGCCTGTTGCTTTTTAGTTGCCACTGGTCGAGCAGCTTGATGATGATGCTTTCCATCTGCCGGGGAGTGTAATTGCGTGGAAAGTATTTCCGCAGGGTTTCGTTTTTGATGGTCACGGTGTCCAGTTCGCTTTTCTTTTCCTCATTCATAATGTTGTAGACTGCATCATAGTCAAACTCACCCTGCTGCGCCAGCTTTTTTATGCGAATGGCTTTGCGAAAGAGATGGTGCGTTCTGGGAAGCATCCATTGCTTCTAAAAAATCTTGCTGCTGTTTTGCATCAAGATAAGACAATTCGACCGCAGGGTTAAAAGAGATTTTTTTTTCGTCCACCATGTCCAGTAGTTCAGGGACAAGATTGGTGAGCCGAATGAAACGCTGGACTTGTCTGCCGCTTTCATCAGTGGCTTTTTCCGACTTCATCAGCGGCTTCCAACTTCCCGACAACTTGTCGGGAAGTTAAATCCGACCTAGCACCTTGATTTTTTATCGCATCCAGCTTCATCTTGTACGCAAATGCCCTCTCACTCGGTAGGATGTGTTCTCTCTGCAAATTGGAATCGACCATCAATATCGTGGCGGCATCATCCTTCATATTTCGCACAATGACAGGCACGGTGTCCAGATTTGCAAGCTCTGCGGCGTGTTTCCGACGGTGCCCAGAGATGATTTCATAGCGTAGCCGTCACCCTCCGGGCGTGGGCGGGCGATCAGCGGAGCCAGCACACCGTACTGTGCGATGCTTTCCACCGTGCGCTGCATGGATTCATCATCCAAAACCTTAAAGGGGTGGTTCTTGAAGGGGGAACAGCTCCCCAATGGGAATCTGCTGCACCTGTTCCCGTTGTTGTTCCTGCCGGGATTCCTCGGTGGAAAAAATGTCATCTGCCCCTTTCAGCGACACGTTTAAGCTGTCTTTCGGCATTCGCCATCACCTCCTCGGTCAGAGATTTATAGGCTTCTGCCACCTTGCCTTTGGGGTCATGCTGGTAGATGCTCTTACCCACGGCACTGATCTCCGCAGCACGGACAGACCGGAGAATGGTCTGGTCGAACACCTTGATCTTGCTGCCGTAAGCACCCCGAATCAGGTTGTCGATCTGCTGTCCGTAGTTGGTGCGGCTGTCGGTCATGGTCAGCAGGATACCCTCGATTTTCAACTTCGGGTTGATCTGCCGATGGACTTTCTGCACCGTCTGCAAAAGCTGTTCCAGACCCTTTGCGGACAGGTACTGCGCCTGCACCGGAATCAGGGTGGTGTCCGCCGCTGCCAAGGCATTGACGGTCAGCATCCCAAGGGAAGGGGTGCAATCCAACAGAATGAAATCGTATTCATGCTTTGCCCCTTCCAGCACCTGTTTGAGCATCTTGTCCCGGTTCATGCAGTTGACGAGAGACACTTCCATCCCTGCCAGTTCGATATTCGCCGGAATCAGGTCAACGCCCTCTGCGTGGTGCAGAACACCCTCACCGGGCGGAATACTTGGTGGTCGTTCATGGCTTTCTGCATAAGAGTGGGAGAGTGTAGTGGGCAGTGCATCCGGGTCTTGCCAGCCCATACTGACAGTAAGCGAACCCTGTGGGTCAGCGTCCACCAAGCAGAACTTTCTTGCCCTCCATTGCAAGCCCTACGCCCAAATTTTCACAGGTGGTGGTTTTGCCCGTGCCGCCTTTCTGGTTGATAACGGCTATCGTTGTTGCCTTTTTGGAAATTTTCATCACCTCCGAGCTGCTAAATCATGGTTGACTTTGTTTTGATAATAGAGCTGTATTGTGGTTGGAGCATTGAATAGTGCAGCCAGAAGGTACTGCTTCATATTCCGTATCGGGGAAGTGTTCGCTGCCTGACAGTCCAGTACGAAGCGGATGTGGTCTGCATTCAACTTTTTTTAGCCGACTGAGCACAACTTCGGCGGGCTTATCATCGCCAGCGATTCTTATGAGTTTACGCTTGCTGTCACAGGTGTCCACCAGCAAATCTACGATCTGATAGATGGTATCTTCATCATCCGGGTAAAGCCGGAGAAGAAGTTCTATCTCCAAAGAATGTGAAAAATATTCTTCGAGCAGTTTACGATTCTTCATTTTCTCCAATTCATCGGAAAGGATAGGATTCGTATTATTCCGCTCTGTCTTACTCTTTTTATTCTTATTACATCGTGATTTGGGCGGGTCTCTCTTGACAAGCGTTTTTAGGACTTCCAGATTCGTGATTTTCACGATTCTGGACACGCTCATTTGAAAGGTCTGACGAAAAGTTTTTCACATACACCAAACTCGGTTTGCCCAGTCCACGGCGTTTTCGTTCAATTAAACCAAAATTTTCAAGTTCCCTGAGTAGCTTGGTCGCTTTGTTGTCTGCGCAACACAAAGCCCTCTTGACATCCTCGATCGTGAAAATGATGAACACCCGGCCTTGCTTGTCGAACCATTCATTTTTAACAGAAAGGCTCATGCGGTCAAGCAGGATGCCGTAGAGTGTTTTGGCATCGGTTGACAGATTTTGAAACCGCTGCTCCTGAAACAGTGCTTTGGGGATGCGATAGAACGAAAAAAGTTTTCCGGATTGTCCGTAAAAGTAGTCAAGGGTCATGTGGCTTTTTCAACATTTTGCTCCAGCTTGTGTTCAAAAAATCGACCGCTTTTCGTTTGAAAATAAAAAGCGCACTCTTTTCTTAATTGAAAAGTGGTGCGCTATGTAATATAATGGCTGTATAATTTAGCTATCCAAAAGATAGTCGATGAGATATTCTTTCGGAATCATGAAAGATCGTCCGACTTTCAGGCAGCGAATTCTATGTTGATGGATTCTTCTGATGATGGCAGTCTGGCTTTTGAAACCGAGTAAAGTTGTTGCTTCTTCGACAGACAGCACATCAGGATAGTTCACAAATATATTTTTTATAATACTCTTTTGCTTGATTTTGATTCATTATCCTTGACTTTCCTTTCGTTTTGTGCCTAAGCAGAGGAGCGTTTTGCCCTGCATCCCTCCTGAACATCCCTCCAATTTCCATTTGGGCGGTCCAAACCGAAAAAACAGAGTAGAGGAAAAACGCATCGAAAAATCGTGGATATTTCAAATTATTGTTCGTTGAGGCGTGAATTTTGCCTTTGCACAGTGGGAACCAGATATCACTAGATATCACTGGATGACACCAGATGGAAGATGAGGATACAAAAACTCAAAATCCCTTTGTGCTAATAACACGTGTGGGTTCGACCCCCACCACCGGCATAAAAAGGAAGCCCTCCAGCTTGTCTGGGGGGCTTCCTTTATCTGCGGCGTGTGAGCGGGTCGAACAGCACGACCCTGCACAGCAGGGGAGCAATCAGCCCCTGCGGGCTGTTGCTCAGTGCGCGGGAGACCCCCACCACCGGCATAACGAAGGACCCTCAGCTTTAGCTGGGGTCTTTTTCTTATTTTGCTCAAATTCAGCGGGAATTTGAGCCTTGCCGCTCTTGGCATAATGGCGGTGATGCTGCCGCTCTTCTTTCTTGCCATGTACGAGAAAGACGGTCAGCCGCTGGAAGTGGTGGCAAAGCACTTCTATGAGGCAAAGTTCAAGAGGCCGAAAACGCGGCCTTACAAAAAAAAAAATTACTGTGCACTGCTGGTTCAGCAGGCAGACGTGAAATGGAGGTAAATCGCATTGTTCAAAATGGAAAAAAGCAAGAGCGGCAGCAGTCCGGCGCAGGAATATCTATTGCTGCGGAAATGACACGTCAACGCAGTTTTTTACGGCGAGTGTGGCGGAGGAGCTGCTGCGATAACGTTGTAGGGGTTGAAAAACGATTGCCATGAATCAGCCAAGGGCCGCTATGGGATATCCGCGCCGGAGGGATCGCTTTCCGCCCCTGTCGGCAGCTCCACCGCAATGGTGGTGCCCTTGTCCGAACTTTCCTCTACCCAAACGGAGCCGCCATGGAGAGCGGCGATCTCCCACACTAAAGAAAGCCCCAGTCCCGCGCCGCCGTACTCGCGGCTGCGGGATTTGTCTACACGGAAGAAGGGATGAAAAATGCTCCGCTGATACTCCTCCGGAATGCCGCAGCCGGTGTCGGAAACGCGAATGATGCACTTTTCCTGCCCCTGTGCAAGCTCGACCCGCACCGTGCCGCCGAAGACGGTTGTATTTGACAGCGTTCTCCGTCAGGTTGAAGAGCATGCGGTAGATCAGCGCGTCGCTGCCGGTCAGGGGGCGGCGTCGCCCTCCGCTTCCAGCGTGATGCTTCGCTTCTCCGTCAGCGGCGCAAGATCCGTGAAGATCTCCTCGACCATGGGGGCGAGCTGGATCCGCTCGTTCCGCGCCACCTGCTGCAGGTTGCTCATCTCCAGCAGCGTCCTGGTCATCTGCGTCAGCCGTTCCGTCTGCTCCCGCAAAAGCGTGAGGAACTTCGCTGTCTCCGGCCGCACGTCGGGATGCTCCGCGGAGAACAGCTCCAGCTGCGCCTGCATCAGCGCAAGCGGCGTGCGTAGCTCGTGGGCGGCGTTGCCGGTGAACTGCCGCTGGGCGGCAAAGGCGTTGTTCAGCCGCTCCAGCATCTGGTTGAACGAGCGGCTCAACTGCCGGAACTCCGAAATGGCGTCTTCATCGATCCTCATATCGGCAAGATTGTTCAGCTGCACCTGCTCCACCTGCGAGGCAAAGCTGCGAAGGGGCTTGAGGGCGCGTCCGCTGACGACGAAATAGGCGAGAATGCCGCTGAGCAGCGTTACCGCCGCCGTGATGTACCAGTTGGTGGTGCGGAAGCGCCCCTGCGCCCCATCGACGACGATGGTCAACTCCTCGTTGGGCGCTATGAGCTGCGGGTCAAAGCTCTCCGCTCCGCCATCATTCAGGATCGCCGTGCCGCCGCCCTGTAAACTGTCCGCAATGGTGTTCATATAGTACACACCGGAGGAGCACAGCAGCAAATTCATGGCCACGCAGGTGATGCCGATGAGCAGGACGGACATCAGCGTGATGCGCCACTGCAGGGAAAGACGCTTCATACTTCCTCGCCTCCCATCAGATAGCCCTCGCTAATGCGGTTGCGGATGGGGTCATAGCCCAGAACGGCGCGGAGCTTTTTGCGCAGGGCGGAGATGTGGACGCGAATGGAATTGCTGAAGCTGTCCACGCTGTTGTCCCAGACGTGCTCCATCAGCTCCTCCTGACTCACGGGCCGCCCCTGATGCACTCATCATCAGGTATTCGAGTATCCCCGTTTCCTTGCGGGTCAGCGTCAGCGTCTGCCCGTTGACGGCGGCGGTGCGGGAGCGGGTGTCAAAGGTCAGGGCTCCGCAGCTTAGCAGCACATCCTGCTGGGTGAACTGCCGCAAGGTCAGGCTGCGGATGCGGGCCTCCAGCTCGGCCAAGTGGAAAGGCTTCGCCAGATAGTCGTTGGCCCCCGCGTCCAGCCCCTCCACCTTGTCCTCCACCTCGCCGCGGGCGGAGAGGATCAGTACCCTCGTCTCACGGTCAGTCTGCCGCAGGGTGCGCAGCACTGTCATGCCGTCCTTTTTCGGCAGATTCAGATCCAAGAAGCACCAGATCGTAGCGCTCCACGCCCAGAAGCGCCAGCGCCTTTTCCCCATCATAGCAGTAGTCCACGCTGTAGGCCAGCCGCCGCAGGCTGCGGACGATGGTCTCGCACAGGGCGCGTTCATCTTCAATTACTAAAAGGTGCATGAGAGCCCTCCTTTTTATTTCTCCGTTTTTGTGTTGCTTTCATTATAGCAAAAACAGATAAGGTTTGCGTTAAGTTTTCGTTCTTAACAGAGACTTTAACTCTCCCGCGCTATGATGGGGGCACAAAATCGGAAAGGGTGATGAAAAATGAGCTGCGGGAAAAAGGCCGCGGCGCAGATCGCGCTGCTGATGGCCGGAGCCGCCATGCTGTGCTTCGGCGTATGGCGGGGCGAGGCGGCGACAGTGCTGAGCAAAGCAATCAAATTATGTCTGGAGTGTGTGGGTATTGGGTAAAAAGTTTTCAGGCGTTTCGCAGACCATGTCCCGCTTCCGGGGCTGGATTCAGGCGGGTGCGACGCTGCTGACCAACCTGCATCTGCCGAATTTCCTCAAGGGAGGACTGTACCAAGGCACTGAGGGAAAACCGTCTGCGTGCCGGGGCTCAATTGCTACTCCTGCCCAGCGGCCTCCGGGGCCTGCCCCATCGGGGCGTTCCAGGCGGTGGTGGGGTCTTCCAAGTTCAGCTTCTCCTATTATATCACAGGCTTTCTCATTTTGCTGGGAGTCCTGCTGGGACGCTTTATCTGTGGTTTTCTGTGTCCCTTCGGCTGGTTTCAGGAGCTGCTGCATAAGATCCCGACGAAGAAGCTCTCCACAAAGAAGCTCAAGCCACTGACCTATCTCAAGTACGCCATACTGCTGGTGATGGTTTTCCTGCTGCCGGCGTTCCTGGTGAACGATGTAGGCATGGGCGACCCCTTCTTCTGCAAATACCTCTGCCCGCAGGGCGTGCTGGAGGGTGCCATCCCGCTGTCCCTTGCCAATTCCGGCATCCGGGCGGCGCTGGGCAAGCTGTTTACATGGAAATTCAGCATTCTACTGTCGGTGATCGTGCTGAGCGTGGTATTCTACCGTCCCTTCTGCAAGTGGCTCTGCCCGCTGGGAGCGTTCTACGCCCTGCTCAATAGGGTGTCCCTCTTCCAGATGAAGGTGGACCAAAACAAGTGCGTCTTCCCTGCGGGAAATGCACCAGAGCCTGTAAGATGGATGTGGATGTGACGAAGACGCCCAACCATACCGAGTGCATCCGCTGCGGGATGTGTATCCGTGCCTGTCCGACGAACGCCGTGTGCTTCCGCTACGGCTTCGGCGATGGAAAAGAGAAAGAAAACGCAGCAACGCTGCGAGAAAACAACAACAAAGCTTAAGGAGAAACGAATATGAACGCAAAGAAGATACTGGCTCTGCTGCTGGGCGCGATGATGCTGCTCGCCCTTGCAGCCTGCGGCGCAAAGGACAACGACAAGCAGGCGGATATGAGCGGAGACAGCTCCGCCATGACCGGCGAGCCGAAAACCGCCGAGGAGGCGCTCGCCCTGCACAAGGAGCTGCTGGAGCGGGAAAACGCGCTCCTGTCGGAAAATGCCGAACTCTGGGAGAAGGTGTTCATGGCGGCCGATAAGGGCATGACCATGCAGGAGGACGGCAAAAACTACGGCGACTTCCTGCTGGATACCGTCGAGGCCGCAAAAGAGCAGTTCACCGACAAGGAGTATGAGTGGCTGAAGGAGTCGGCCACGGAGATCAGCAATATTGAAAACAAGCTGACCGAGCTGGAAGAGAAGTATCCCGAGATCATGCAGAAATCCATGGACGGCGATATGAGCATGCCCGCGGGCAGCGACACGAGCACCCCTCCCGACGACGGCAGTATGCAGAAATTCCCCGCCTTTGAAGGAAAAGACCTGGACGGCAACACGGTGAAGAGCGACGAGCTGTTCTCCGGCAACGCCGTCACCGTGGTGAACTTCTGGTTCACCACCTGCAATCCCTGCGTGGGAGAGCTTGCCGAGCTGGATGCGCTGAATAAGGAACTCGCAGAGAAGGGCGGCGCACTCATCGGTGTCAACACCTTCACGCTGGGCGGCGACGAGGCAGCGATTTCCGAGGCGAAGGACGTGCTGGCCAAGAAGGGCGCCACCTATCAGAATGTGTATTTTGACTCAGATGGTGAGGCGGGAAAGTTTACTACCAACATCTTTGCTTATCCCACCACCTATGTGGTTGACCGCAGCGGCAATATCGTGGGTGAACCCATCGTAGGAGCTATCACCGAAAAGAAGCAGGCGGAGACGCTGCAAAAGCTCATCGAGCAGGCGCTTGCCGCCGATGTGGGCTGACCCGAGATTTAAAAAAGCGCCTGCTGTGCGCCGCTGCTGGCCTACTTCCATGTCATCGACCCCACGGTGCAAAACCGGCAGGGCAATGACCGCGGCAGCCAGTACCAGACCGGCGTCTACTACACCAACGAAAGTGCCAGAGAGACGGTGAAGCGCATCGCGGAGATCGAGCGAGGCCGCAGCGAGAAATTCTTCGTGGAGATCGGCCCGCTCAAAAACTTCTATCCCGCCGAGGAATACCACCAGAACTACCTCGAAAAGAATCCGAACGGCTTAAGTTAGCATAGAAAGTACTATGACTGATGCTTTAGCACATGGGATAATTTCCTTAATAGACACTGTCTGTTATAATTAAAAAAAACCTTGATGGCTGTTAGTGATATGAAAATGCCAGACAGTGACCGGCATTTTCAACAGGAATAACGGTACTAATGCAACACAAAAACAGAAACCCCAGGCTATCAAATCCATCTTGGTAGCTTGGGTTTTCTGCTTTTGCAGGATATATTTTTGTCGTGTGCTTGACATACGGGTGGCGCAGATCGTGGAAACGGATACGCTTCATCTGGTGTGCTACCAGAAAATCTGGGAAATGCTGGCTCAGGAAATCGGGCCGAATCCGCTTTCCCATGCGATATGCAATTCAACGTTGTTGCTGTTGCATTAAAAAGTTGAATTGTTATAAATTCAGAGAAGCATCCATGATGGATTCTTAATGATTCAATTTTGATCCAGTGTCCAGAAAACTGGGTACATATCGTTTGCCCTGTGCTTTTAATCCAGAATTTTACCGCACCAGCTTTGCCTTGCCGTTGATGATGTCGATGGCGCCCTCGTGGCAAGCGGTTGCACACAAGCCGCAGCCGTTGCATTTTTTTCTTCGTCAATATGGATGATTTTCCGAATCATATCTATACTCTCCTGTTGTGGGTGTTTTTTTGCATTTGCATCCTTATTATAGTATACTAAAGGCAACTTGTATGTTTGAATTCCAACAAGGAGGGCTTTTATGCAAAAAATATCTGCCTGTTCTACGGAACTGCCCCTTTTTACCGGGCTTACCGACGATGAGATTTTGTCCATCCTGCACTGCGTCAGTGCGTCGAAGATCACCCGGCCCCGGGGCTCCTACATTTTCCGTGCCGGAGATTCCACGGAGGTCATGGGGCTTATGCTGTCCGGCTCCACCCTTGTGATTCAGGAGGATCTTTGGGGACACCGCAACATCCTGTCCAAGTGCAATACCGGAGACTTTTTCGGCGAGCCTTACGCCGCCACCCCCGGTGCCATCCTGAACATCAGCGTGGTGGCAGAGGAGGATTGCGAAATTTCTGCTGCTGAACGTCAAGCGGCTGCTCACCTCCTGCCCCACCGTCTGTAGGATAGTTCTCGGAGGTGACTTTTCTGACTTTGTTACTCGATGGCATCCAATGGGCCGATAAAGCGGTAGAAAATCTGGATTTTCTGGACGTATTCGCCATCGACCTTTTCCGCTTTGGATACCAGAATCTTGTCAATCAGCTGATGCAGAATCTTATAGTTCAGTTTGGTGATGCCAGCGTACTTGCTGACTTCATCAATAAAATCCTGAATCTTGTCCAGCTGATCGTGTTCAGCACGGCCTTCCCGCTCGTACTGCTCAATCTTCTCGGTCAGTTCAGCCTGTTCCTTGTCATAGCGATCTGCAAGCATTTGAAAACGTTTCTCCGGGAGAAGCCCCTTTGACACATCCTCATAAAGTTTTGCGTACAAATCTTCGATTTCTGCGATTCTTGCTTTACACTGTTTCAATTCCCGCTTGTGCTGCGCCCGGTCAGAAGATACCCGAAGGTGCATCTGGTCTGCAATTTTTCGCACAAGGGCGTCTCTCGGTTGCCCACAGCGGCCTTTGCGTGTGCCTGAATGTCAGCAAGGACAGCTTCATGCAAAACACGGGCTTCCAAGTTGTGAGAGGCGCAGGCTTTCGCACCATACTTCCGATAAGTGCTGCAACAATAAAATGTCTGATCCAAAATGTTATTGCGTTTGCGGCGGGCTTCAACTTTGACCAACATTGTTCTGCCACAATCTGCGCAGCGAACGATTCCTTTTGAAGATGTTGTCGTATTCGGTCTTATCGCACATAAAACTACCGGAACGGCTATAAAGGATTCGCTGCACATTCTCCCAACGGTCTTGTGGGATGATTGCTTCATGCGTGTTCGGAACAATAGCACGTTCTTCAAAAGGGATATAACGTCGCTTCTTGGATTTCATGGACACAGTAGGTTTTGCTTCATAGATGATGTGTCCGGCGTAGACCGGGCTGTGCAGAATTTGACTGACATAGGCAGAAATCCCAATCATACATCTTTTCATCATCGACAAAGCGACCAAACATCTCTTTTTTTGTAGTAGCACGGCTTCAGGATTTTCTCATCGTGAAGCCGTTTGGCGATACGGTGAAGCCCAAGTCCTTCCTCCGCCAATGAATAGAGATACTCAACAACAGGGGCGGTATTCGGGTCGATCACAAGGTGGTTGTGGTCGGCAGGGTCTTTCTGATAGCCAAACGGTGCGCCGCTGGAGATATACTTCCCACTTTTCTTGCGTGTCCGAAGAGCACTCTTGATTTTACGGGAAGTATCCTTGGCATACATTTCATTGATGATGTTTCTGAACGGAGCAATATCCATCTGGGATTGCTCGTTGGAATCGTAACCATCGTTGATTGCAATATAGCGGACACCGTGTTCCGGAAAAAAGATTTCCATATACGTT